>OOBZ01000063.1_pt1 | contig 77424 bp, 88 predicted proteins | sample 1671601 | NCBI WGS metagenome assembly OOBZ01 (sample SAMN06348173, study PRJEB24527) | human gut metagenome | biome: human gut; feature: ankylosing spondylitis patient; material: feces | host: Homo sapiens | place: China | collected 2015-10
CCGGTACTTATAGAACAAAAACTTTCGGATTTAACAGGTAGTATCGGCAATCTTAGGAGAACGCAAAGCGTTCTATGAAAGGCCTCATCTGGTGAGCGTAAAGCGAAGTATCCGTAGAGAGCGTCCGGAGGCTGTGCTGTTTGAGCGTAGCGAGTTCACAGACGACAGCGAACGCAGGATGCTGAGTAGCGAACCAGATGCAGCCTTGATCTTTTGGTTACTTTTCTATCAAGAGAAAAGTAACATTCACTTCTGATGAATTCTGAATCAATTTATAATTCTCTTTTTATTTACTGGCTTTCAATCCCCTGATGACAGAAGAGGTGAAACCGGACAGTTCCATTTCATTCAACCCCTTGATGGTAATACCGCCGGGAGTGGTAACCTTGTCGATCTCCATTTCCGGATTGCTCTTGTTTTCCAATAACAGGTCGGTAGCCCCCTTTACGGTATGGACAACGATCTCCTGTGCCTGCTTCGGATAGAAACCCAATTCGACACCGCCTTCAATAGCAGCACGGATATAACGGAGGGCGAAAGCGATACCGCTGGAAGCCAGTGCAGTACCGGCACCCATCAAGCGTTCTTCTACCAACATCGCATTGCCAAGCTCATTGAATATATTTATTATCAGGTCGGATTGCTCCGGTGTTGCGTTATGGGCGGAGACGAAAGTCATACTGCTCAATACCTCGATAGCGGTGTTGGGCATAATACGGAAAAGAGCCGGAGTAACCCAGTCTTCATAACTGGTGTTTTTAGTGAGATAAGAATTCAGCGTATCGAAGGTGATTCCGGCAGCTACCGAAACGATGATCTGTTTGTCGTAATCGAGCACTCCTTTTATCTGGTCGATGATCTCTTCCACCCGCCAGGGCTTTACTGCTATGACGATGATGTCTGCTCCCTTTACAGCTTCTATGTTGTTGAGTGACAACACAAAGTCTGGATTGGCCGCTTTCATTTTGTCCAATGTGGCTTGCGACTGTGCCGTACAGGTGATGTCCGATGCTTTAAACATATTTCCTTTTGCCAGTCCGCGGGCGATGGCACCGCCGATACTTCCGGCTCCGATAATCGTAATTTTCATGTCTCCGTTAATTTATAATTGTAAAATCATGAGTTGCAAAAGTATGGAAAAAAGGAATAAAACCCGTACATTTGCGTCAAAATGTATAATTGCTAATATAATCGAAAACAAAAGATGAAGAAACTTGTTGTTGCCGGCTTGATGCTGGCTTGTGCGTTCTCTGCAACAAATGTTGGAGCACAAGAAAAAGAGGGAGAAAAAGAAGAAGGTTTCATTTTTACAACAGTAAAGGAAAACCCGATTACATCCATTAAGAATCAGAACCGGGCAGGTACTTGCTGGTGCTACTCTACCATGGCTTTCCTGGAATCTGAATTGCTTCGTATGGGAAAGGGAGAATATGATCTTTCGGAGATGTTTACCGTTTACCACACTTATCAGGATCGTGCCGATATGGCTGTCCGCACTCATGGCGATGCTTCGTTCTCGCAGGGTGGGTCTTTCTATGATGTGATTTACGGAATGGAAGCTTTCGGTTTGGTGCCGGAAGAAGAAATGCGCCCCGGGGTGATGTATAGCGATACATTGAGTAACCACGGAGAGTTGTCTGCCCTCACAGATGCTATGGTGGGCGCCATGGCTGGCGGTAAAGTAAAAAAATTCCAGTATGACGAGGATTATAACCTGTTGTGGAAAAAGGCTGTAGCTGCCGTACATGAAATCTATCTGGGAAAAGCTCCGGAAAAGTTTACTTATAAAGGAAAAGAATACACTCCGAAGTCATTTTATGAATCTACAGGATTAAAACCGTCGGATTATGTATCGTTGACTTCTTATACGCATCATCCGTTCTATACGCAGTTCTCGCTGGAAATCCAGGATAACTGGCGTCACGCATTGTCTTACAACCTGCCGATCGACGAGTTCATGGAAGTGTTCGACAATGCGATCAATACAGGTTATACGATTGCCTGGGGATCCGACGTAAGTGAGTCCGGCTTTACCCGCGACGGTGTAGCTGTTATGCCTGACAACGAAAAGGTACAGGAACTGAGCGGATCTGACATGGCTCATTGGCTGAAGATGAAACCGGAAGAAAAGAAATTGAATACGAAACCGCAACCGCAGAAATGGTGTACACAGGCAGAACGCCAGTTGGCTTATGATAACTGGGAAACTACTGACGACCACGGTATGCAGATTTATGGTATTGCCAAAGATCAGGAAGGAAACGAATATTACATGGTGAAAAACTCTTGGGGTACAGCCAACAAATATAACGGTATTTGGTATGCATCAAAAGCATTCGTACGTTACAAAACAATGAACATTGTCGTTCATAAAGATGCACTTCCTAAAGCGATCAAGGCTAAGTTAGGAATTAAATAATTCAATTATCTGAAAATAAAAGCAAAAAGAGGCGTTTCCCGGTAGGAGTTGGGGCGCCTCTTTTCTATTTATACAAAGATGTGCTTTTTTATAGGGTCGCTTTTTTATGGAACCAGTATCAGCGTATAATTCAGATCTGATGCTGCTTTCTGTAATTCCTGGTTTAATAGTGTCAGGCTGTCGCCTTCTGCCTGGAAGTAAAATGCCATGTCGCCGTCGCTGGGGATCAGTTCGTAAACGATTGCTTCGGAGTTGGACGGTGTTCCATGTTTTACTTTGCGTTTACCGGTGGAAGAGAATGTTTTATCCTTTCCGTTTTCAGCTTCCAGGTAAGTGGCGTCCATTTCGTAAACGCCGTCGTCGCTATCCTGCTGATAATATAAAGTCAGGTCATAAACGATGCCGGGACCGTCTGCTGCCGGGAATGTGCCCTTATATTTTTTCTGAATGACACTTCCTTTTTTAGGATCTACTTTCAGCGAATCACGCATATTGACCGGTTTGGCAGCTTTCCCTGTTACGGTAGGCAAAGCCGGTGCGCCTGGCGCAGCCTCGTTTATTGCATAAACATCTTCTTCTATAAGAGCGGGTTCGGCTGTTTTTTTCCCGCTACATGCAGCCAATAAAGCCAGAGCTGCTACTGCGATAAAATACTTTTTCATTATTCTGCATTTTTTATTAGTGACTTTGCCTTATAACAAAAGTCCCCCTGCATTTTGTTTTGCAGGAGGACTTTTTTAACTATATAATGTGCTGTTTCTTACTTTTTATCAGCGGAATCCGGCTTTTGCTGATATTCAGCCGGGATAGTGACGGCACTTCCGTCGCGCTCAGCGTAATAGTGGGGCGACATGATCTCGATGCCGGCTTCGTTAAACACATCCTGTATGTTCTGATGCAGGTCCGAATAGATCTGCGAAAGCTGGTCGGCTTCCTTTATATATGCATTTATCTGGTAACAGGGGTAGTAATCCTGCAACTCCGTTTCCAGAACGAAGGGTTTCGGGTGTGACATGACTCCCGGCGTGGATCGCGCAGCGTTGACCAGTAACTGATGGACCTGACGCCAGGGTACATCGTAGCCGATGCTGACTGTCGAGTGGATGATCAGGCCGAACTGGCGGGCAGAGGCACTGTAATTAACCGTATGTGACGACATGATGAACGAGTTAGGGATCGTGACCACTTCGTTTTTAGGTGTGCGGATACGGGTGACGAACGGGGTTTTCTCTATTACATTTCCGGTCGTTTCGTTCAATTTGATACGGTCGCCCAGTTTGAATGGCCGCATGTAAGTGATGACCAGTCCTGCTATGATATTTCCGATGACCGTGCTCGATCCTAAAGAAACGATCAGCCCGACGAAGACGGATATCCCCTGGAACACACCGGAGTCGGAGCCGGGCAGATAAGGGTAGATCATCGCGATCATAAACGCGTACAACAGGAAACGTATGATATTGAAAGAAGGTTGCGCCCAGTCCGGATAGAAACCGGTGATCTTGAGTTTTTCGCTTTCAATCTCATTGGCTATATACTGAATACCCTTGATGATGTATTTTACGCAGTAATAAATGACAATGATAATGAACAGGTTGGGGATATATTCAATAACCGATTTAAGGACCATTTTGATCGGTTCTATGATATAAGTGAACAGTCTCATTGCCAGGTGTTCCGTCTGTGGGAATATGGCGAACAACATCGGTACACTGAACATAAGCTGTATCAGCAGGACAATATAACGCAGGATATTATTCAGAAAGATGAGTATCCTGCCTTGCCGGTGGGTATTCAGAAACTCATAATCCCGTATGGTAATGGATTTGAGCTTGTTTTGTTTCAGCCAGATAATCCGGCGGCGGAGTTTCCTGAACAAATAGTTGGTCAGTTTGAACAGGAAATACTGGACGACCAGTACCAGGATGAACAAGGCAACCCGTTTGGCAATCTGAAGTATACTGTGTTCCTTTTTTAACTCCAGGATCTTATTATTGACAACAGACTGATACTCTTTGGCTAGCTTTTCCCTTTCCGTATTCAGCCAAAGGGCGTCCTGATCCGTCACACTGAGGATCACTTTTTCCCCGTACATGACATCTGTCTGGTATTCACTGTTAAACAGGTAGACTGAATCTGCTTTCAGGCTTAGGTTTTTACCTATTTTCTGGATCATGTTGACGGCATTTTCTGCCCGGTCATAGGCCGAGACACCTCCTCGTTTGGCATAAAAAGTGAGGAGGGTATCATTGTCGATGATCAGATGAACACCGGGAGTCAGCGTCCGTAGCGAGTCGATGCTGCGGCGCTGTTCTTCTTTTTTCAACGAGTCGGTGGTGATATGCTTGTTCAGCGCGTCACTCAACTCGCTCCGGAGTACGATTTCATTCAACTTCATCTCCTGTAGTTGAAGTTCGAGCTCCTGCATCCTGATGGAATCCAGGCGGAGTTTATCTTCAATCGCTGCCGATGAATCAGCAGGAATGTCATTTGTTTTATTCTCTGTAATAACGGCATTCAGTAATCCTTCCGCCTTTTCCCTGATCTGGGACGTTGCCCGGGAAGGCATAAGGAATATTGCCGATAGAGTGGCAATGCACAAAATCAACTGTTTCATTGTGTTTCTACCCTTTTAGTAATTGTTTTATTTGCCTCCTGCCGGCAGATGGTCCAGCCAGTATTTAGCCATGCTTTTCCGTAGGTGCAGGCTTGTTCCTTCACGCTCGTAGATACCGTGGCTACGCATCGGATAACTGATCTGGCTGAATACTTTGCCATGTTTAACCAGTTCGTCCACCAGCATTTCGCAACTTTGGTAGTGCACGTTATCGTCACCCGTTCCGTGTATCAGCAACAGGTTGCCCTGCAAGCCTTCGGCGTAGGAGATAGGGGAGCCTTTACGGTATCCTTCCGGGTTATTCTGTGGTGTGTTCATATATCGTTCCTGATAAACGGTATCGTATAAACGCTGGTCGGCAACGGCGGCGATCGCAATGCCCGTATGGAATATTTCCGGATAGCGGAACATGCAGTTCAATGTCTGGCTGCCACCACCGCTCCATCCGTTGATGCCGATGCGTGACAGGTCGATGAACGGATACTGGCGTGCCAGGTCTTGTATGCCCCGTGCCTGGTCTTCCGATGCAAAGGTGCCGACTTCGCCATAGATGCACTTGCGCCATTCCCGGCCGCGTGGAGCATTGGCCCCGCGGTTTTCGATGCTGACATAGATATATCCCTGGTTCACCAGATATTGATTCCACAGGTCGCCGCCTCCCCATGAGTCTTGTACGGTCGAGCCGGCAGGTTCGCCATAGACTTCGATGATGACCGGATATTTCTTTGAAGGGTCGAAATTGACGGGCTTGATCATGCAGACGTCCAGTAGCAGGTCGCCCGATCTGGCTTTGACAAACTCTTTCGGGTTCAGCCCCAGGGCATCGTATTGTTTCTTGGCCTCTGCATTATCTTCGAGGATGCGTACGGATTGATTTTTAGGGAATGAAACCATGTCGGTCACTGGAGGGGTTACCGAGTTGCTGTAGGTATGTACGGCCCATTTTCCGGTCGGAGACATGTTGTAGCGGTGCTGTCCCGGTTGGTTTTCCGGACTCAGCCGTTTCACTTCGCCTTTGCCGAACAGGTTGGCGCTGTACAGGTAACGTTGCGTATAGTTTTCCGGTGAAGCGATAAAATAGACCAGTCCCTTTTGCAGGTCGGTCCCGACGGGCTGGATATAGTCGAAGTCACCTTTGGTAACGGGGACGATCTCTTTTCCGTCGCGGCTCACACGGTACAGGTGGCGCCATCCGCTCCGTTCGCTTTCCCAGGTGAAATACCGGTTGTTTTTCAGCCACAGGATATTATCGTTTGTGTCCAGCCATGCCGCATCTTTGTCTGTAAAGATATTCTTAGGGGTTGCGCTGCCGATTTGGGCGATCCATACTTTGTTGGTATTTTGTTCCCGGTTTAACTGTTGGATGAACAGTTCATTGCTTTCGGGGATGAAGTCCATGCGCGGGATATAGTTGTTGCGGGGATCTCCGGGAATGTCGATCCAGGTCGTTGTTCCTCCTGCTGCCGGGATGTATCCGACTTTTACGGCCGAGTTGGCAGTTCCTGCTTTCGGATAGGGGAAATGAAGGATAGTAGGATAGATGGAATCGACGTTGTTGATGATATCGAATACGCCGGTTCCTTCCGTATCGCTTTGCCAGTAAGCGATGTATTTGCCGTCCGGGCTCCAGCGGAAACCGTCGCGGCAACTGAATTCCTCTTCATATACCCAGTCGAATGTACCGTTTACGATGGTCTTGCTTCCGTCACTGGTCAGTTGGGTGATTTTGCCGGAGTTTATGTCTTCCACATATATATTATTGTTGGAAACGTAAGCCACCCTTGTTCCGTCGGGTGAGAATTTGGCGAACATCATGGACGATTCGGGTAGTCCTTTTCCCAGTTGACGCAGGTTACCGTCATGTAAAGAAAGTACCCAGTAATCCCCCCGGGTATCGTAGCGCCAGACACGTTGCGTATTGTTGTAGATCAGAACTTTATCATTGTCATCACTCCACGATATTCTTCCCATGGCAATTTTCTTGCCGGTCGATTTATCTGTGAACATAGCAGAGGGGATAATTACTTCGCGGGCATTGTCTTTGGCGCGGTAGGCTACGACATCCATTCCTCCTTCTTCCTTGTTTGGTTCGAGGCGGCTGTAGTGCTCCCCGTCTTTCATCCAGTTCATGGCACCAACACCTTTTGTCCGGATAAGTTTTCCACTCAGTACATCTTCTAAATCCAATGATTTTTGTGCGGTACACAGATTACTGCAAAAAATAGAAATAGCAGCGGCAACAATCAGCTTATTTAGTTTCATTTGTATTTATTGTATTTGTTTCTGAACATACAAATAACGTAAAGTTCTTTGAGATAACAAAGGGGAAACTCTTTATTATTATCTTTGCGGCTTCAAAAGGTTTTTTTAATAGTAAAATAATAAAGACAAATAATGAGATCTATTTATGCAGTCGCATGTTCTGCGATGGTGATGTAGAGTGCGTTTACCGCTTGTAGTAATGATGATAGTTATGAACTGACTCCGGAGCAAATCGCTTATATAGAGAAAAATATAGAATATATTCGTGAGAAGAAGCAGGAGAAAAATGAAAACGGAGAGTTGGTTTATCAGCAACTGGTAAAGTATAATGACACAATATTGTACCGGATAATTGACAGGAAGGCTGAACCAAAACTGGTATAAATTGAAGGTGGTCTCCGGTGCGGTGACCAGGAACGGTCTCCGATGTGGTGACAGTCCTGTCTCCGCACTGGCGACAGAGGCGTCGCCACAGGGGAGACAGGACTGTCGCGGGTGTCCCGACAGTACAGGAGATAAAATAAAGCAAGAAGGCCGCCTTCGGAAATTCCGTTGGCGGCCTTCTTTATAATAAAGAACTAATTAAGCATTGAGTACTTTTTTGAAACGGGTAAGGAATTCTTTCGCTTCGTCCATTGTCAGGCAAAGCGGCGGAAGCAGACGGATCGTATTGGTGCCGGCTACTCCTGTGAATACCTTTTCTTCGAAGAGCAGTTTGCTGCGCACTTCTTTGATAGACTCTTCAAACTCGATACCGATCATCAGGCCGCGTCCTCTGATCTCTTTGATCCCCGGCAGTTTGTGTAATTCTTCAATCAGGAAGTTTCCAACCTGTGCGGCATTGTCGATCAGCTTTTCATTTTCCATGATTTCCAGAACGGCGATAGCTGCCGCACAAGCCAGATGGTTACCACCGAAAGTGGTTCCCAACATACCGTAAACGGGTTTGAACATCGGGCTGATCAGCAATCCGCTCATCGGGAAACCGTTGCCGATGCCTTTAGCCACTGTGATCAGGTCCGGTTTGATACCGGCATACTGGTGGGCGAAGAATTTACCGCTACGTCCGTAACCGGATTGGATTTCGTCCAGAATCAGGCAAGCCTCATATTTTGTACACAGGGTACGCAGTTCCTTCATAAAGTCGTCTGTCGGAAGCTGGATACCGCCGACACCCTGGATACCTTCGATGATTACGGAAGATACATCTCCTTTCTGCAATTCTGCTTCAACGGCTGCCGAATCGTTCAGCGGCAGATAGGTCACTGCCAGATCTTCATTGACCGGAGCAATGATTTTCGGATTGTCCGTTACGCGAACCGCAGCCGAAGTACGTCCGTGGAAAGCATGCTTGAAAGCGATCACCCGTTTCTTGCCATTATGGAAAGAAGCCAGTTTCAGCGCATTTTCATTTGCTTCGGCACCGGAGTTGATCAGGAACAGTGAGTAGTCATCATAACCGGAGGCTTTACCGAGTTTGTCTGCCAGTTTTTGTTGCAGGCTGTTGATGACCGAGTTGGAATAGAATCCCAGTTTGTTTATCTGGTCGGTGATAGCGGCTACATAAGTAGGGTGGCTGTGACCGACGGAGATAACGGCATGTCCGCCGTACAGGTCGAGGTATTCAGTACCTTCCGTATCCCATACATGGCATCCTTTGCCTTTTACAATCTCTATATTAAATAAAGGATATACGTCGAATAAATTCATGATGAATAATGTGTTAATATTGGCACATTGGTTAATTATTAAAAAGCCGAAGGCTTGAGATGCAGTCCTACAGTCTCTTCCAAACCGAACAGCAGGTTCATATTATGCACCGCTTGTCCGCTGGCGCCTTTCAACAAGTTGTCGATCATGGAAATGATCAGCAGTTTGTTGTCGTATTTCTGAAGATACAGGAGGCACTTGTTGGTGTTGACTACCTGTTTCAGGTCCGGGTTCTTGTCGGTGATGAACGTGAATGAATGATCATCGTAATACTCTTCGTAAATACGGCGGATTTCATCCAGTCCCACCTTGCAGTCGATATAAGTCGTTGCAAAAATACCACGGGAGAAATTACCACGCACCGGAATAAAGTTGATATTGCTTTCGAAACTATTCTGTAACTGACGCAGGCTCTGGCCTATCTCGGCCAAATGCTGGTGAGTGAACGGTTTATAGATCGAAATGTTATCGTTTCGCCAGCTGAAATGAGATGTTGACGAAGGCTTTACGCCAGCTCCCGTGGAACCGGTGATCGCATTCACATGCAACTCCGAGTTTAACATCAGATGCTTGGCCAGCGGCAAAACGGCTAACTGGATACAAGTGGCAAAACAACCGGGGTTTGCAATGTGTCGGGACTTGCAGATACGTCGTCGGTTCAGTTCGGGCAGGCCGTAAACGAAATCGTGTTCATCGCTTTCGATACGGTAATCCATGCTGAGGTCGATGATCTTCACGTTGTCGGGAACAGTATGGCTTTCCATGAATTTCTTTGTATCGCCATGAGCGGTACAGAAGAACAGAAGGTCGATGCTGTCCAGCGGGAGTTGGTCGGTGAAACGCATATCGGTTTCTCCGAACAGTCCGCCGTGAACGTCAGTGATCAGGTTGCCGGCGTTGCTGGTACTATTCACAAATGTAATCTCGGCGTCCGGGTGATTCAACAGCAGACGAATCAATTCGCCTGCCGTATATCCCGCACCACCTATAATTCCGATCTTAATCATATTTCTTCGTCCTTATGGTTGTTATAATAAACACGCAGCGGTGTAGAAGTTACTTTGATAAAGCCTTTGGCATCTTCTGCCGTCCAGCCTTTCTGCATTTCACCGTATTCACCGAATTTAGTCTTCACCAGGTCGTCTTCCGACTCGACGCCTACGGTAGAGAAGGACAGCGGACGCAGTTCAAGGATAGCCGTACCGTTTACGTTACGCTGTGATTCCTGCAACATGGCTTCGATGTCGCGCATAACCGGTTCCAGGTACTGGCTTTCGTGCAGGAACATGCCGTACCAGTTGGCTACCTGGTCTTTCCAGTACTGCTGCCATTTGCTTAATGTATATTTTTCAAGGAAACGGTGTGCACCGATGATCAACATGGGGGCGGCAGCTTCGAATCCTACACGGCCCTTGATACCGATGATTGTGTCGCCGACGTGCATATCGCGGCCGATGCCGTAAGCTGCTCCGATCTCTTCCACCTTCTGGATAGCAGCGATCTTGTCTTCGAATACCTCACCGTTGACAGCATGGATCTCACCCTTTTTAAATTCGATACGCAGTTCTTCGCTACCGGTCTTTTCCACCTGTTTCAGGTAAGCACTTTCGGGTAATCCCTGGGCAGAATCCAGAATTTCACCGCCGCAGATGGAAGTTCCCCACAAACCTACATTATAAGAGTATTTCAGTTTGGCGAAGTCGGCAACGAAACCATGTTCTTTCAGGTAATTGATTTCGTAGTCGCGGGTCAGCGCCATGTCGCGTGTCAATGTGATGATTTCTACGTTTGGAGCCAGCACCAGGAATGTCATGTCGAAACGTATCTGGTCGTTACCGGCACCGGTCGAACCGTGAGCGATAGCGTCTGCACCGATCTCATTGGCATAACGTGCGATGGCCAAAGCCTGGAAGATACGTTCGGAGCTTACTGAGATAGGGTAGGTTCCGTTACGCAAAACGTTACCGAATACCATATACTTCAAACTCTTTTCGTAGTATTCCTTTGTAACGTCGATAGTTACATATTTGGTTGCGCCCAGTTTGTAGGCGTTTTCTTCGTTCTGTTTCAGTTGTTCTTCGCTGAATCCGCCTGTATTAGCGCAAGCGGCATATACTTCATACCCTTTTTCTTTGGCAAGGTACATAACGGTAAATGAGGTATCCAAACCTCCGCTGAATGCAACTACTACTTTCTTTTTCATTGTCTGTCTGTTTTTGTGGGGGGGGTAAGGGCGTTTCGCGAAACGCCCCTACGGGCCTCCTTTATTATTTATTATTATTTTTTTCTCTTTCGTCTGCTTCCCGTTTCGCACGGTGCGGGTCGGCAGGGTCGAACAACATCGCCGTACAGATGCAATATTTCCGGTTCGTGCGCTCCAGAATATCATGGTTTATGCAACCGTTGCAACCGCGCCAGAACGATTCGTCGTCCGTCAGATCGGAAAAGGTAACCGGCACGTATCCCAGTTCCGTATTCATTTTCATTACTGCCGCGCCGGACGTAAGACTGAAAATCTTAGCCTTCGGCCAACGCATGCGGGCCAGTTGAAACGTCATATCCTTGATCCGTTTGGCAATACCCAAACCACGGAAATCCGGATGAACAATTAAACCGGAGGTCGTCACATACTGCTTGTTGCCCCACGATTCTATATAGCTGAAACCTGCAAACTGATCCCCGGCCAGCGCAATGACCGCTTTCCCTTCAATCATTTTCTGGGCCACATATTCATGCGTACGCTTAGCGATACCTGTTCCACGCACTTTGGCCGCCTCTTCAATGGTAGTCAATATCTTGTCTACGTATATTTCGTGAGAGGCGTCAGCAATCATTACATCGATTTCTGTTTCTTGTTTCATTTTTCCGATTGTTCTTTGTCTTCTTTTGTTTATAAACGGAAGAACCGTTGTCTCCCTTAATCGCCCTTATATAAAATGTGATAATGCTTTTACTATCCGGTCCCTGCTGATCCCTTCGCGGGGGATGATCAGGATGGTGTCGTCTCCGGCAATCGTACCCAGTATCTCGTGCGGGGCATGGGTGTCGATGTCGGATGCGATCCCCATCGCATATCCCGGACGTGTCTTGACTACTGCCAGGTTTCCGGAAAATTCGATGTTCGGATGATGTTCTGTCTGCACCTTGTTCGGCTGTATCAAAGCTGAATAATCGGGCAGACAATATACATAATCGCCGTTCGCATCATGTACTTTGGCCACTTTCAGCTGCTTTATGTCGCGCGACAAAGTAGCTTGTGTCACCTGAAATCCGCTGGCTTCCAATTCTTTCAGCAGCTCTTCCTGGTTACATATCGCCTTTGTTTGTATGATACGGCAAATAGCATCCAATCGTTCCTTTTTTGTACTCATGTTTGTATATTTATGCAAAACGGTTGCAAATATAAAGCGAATAATTGAATAAATATACATGTGGGGACGGTTTTTTTGCATAATTATTTATACTGTATATCTGTTGAGCAAAAATGCCTTTGGAATTGTTCTATTCTTATAAAGAAATGATAATTTTGTATTCGTAAAAACAACTGTTCCGTTAGAATGAAATATTTTTGAGGATTGTATGAATAATGCGAAGGTAATTCGTAGTTGCTGCTTTTCTTAGTTAGAAAAAATTGATTTCCAAAATTTATCGTATATTTGGGCGCAAAGGAAATAAACCGGAAGAAATGTCGGATACAACTACCACAGATGAAAAGCTGATTGAAGCAATTGGGAGAGGTGATTACGTTAGTTATAATAAACTGTTCGAACGTTATTATGCTCGCCTCTGTCAATATGTGTATAGTCTGCTCATGGATAAAAGTGATGCGGAAGATGTTGTGCAGGAACTTTTTCTGAAGATATGGAAGAATCGGGAAAAGATTGAAATTAAAGAAAATGTAAGCGGCTATCTCTATCGTATGGCTAAGCACCTGGCATTGAATCAACTCAGGTCAAAAGTTTATTTTAATAACTTATCGGAAAGCAAGGACCAATTATCTTATGAAGAAAACAGAGTTGAAATCGAAGAATTTCGGATAGCAGTCTACGATTGTATAGATCGCCTCCCGGATCGTAGCAGGGAAGTGTTGTTGCTTCACCGTATAAAAGGACTGAAACAGAAGGAAATATCAGAAAAACTCCAAATCTCGGTAAAAACAATCAAAAATCAGATATGGTCGTCGCTTCAGAAACTAAAGAGATGCTTGGAGTTAAAAGGAATATAATTTTTTTCGGGTCCTGAATAGGACCTTTTTTTATTTGTTGTGTCATATATTAAAAGCATGATTTATGGAAGAGCAAAAAAATATAAAAGATCACATCATAGACTATTTACTGGATGACGGAGAAGAAAAAGCCATATCTCCTGTATTGTTGGAATGGTTAGCTGAAGATGTATCTAATCAAAAAGAATTTGAGCAATATAAGAAAATATGGAAGGCATCGGGCTCTTATACAGAACCCAATGCCTATGACTCTGATCTGGCATGGGAGAAAATTAATATGATAAACGGACAGCAGATAAATACCCGGACGTATTTAAAGAATATATCTTATGTAATTTCCGGAGTGGCTGCTTCCTTGCTGATTATGTTTGCCCTTTCTTTTATGGGTGTTTTTGAAAAGAATACGGAGGTGCTGGTAAGCATGAATGCTGATTACGGAAACCGTTCGGAAATTGTTTTACCGGACGGATCGGTGGTAAAACTGAATTCCGGGTCGGAGATTACTTATTTATATGATCCGAAGGAGAAAATACGGGAAGTAAGTTTCCAGGGAGAAGGTTTTTTTGATGTATCTAAAAGTAAATCCCCGTTTGTCATAAAAATGGCAGGTGGATTGAGTGTGAAAGTTTGGGGGACTTCTTTCAACCTACAGGCTTATGTGGACGATCCGGTTATTCAGGCTTCATTGGTGGAAGGGTGCATTGAACTGGATAGTGGAAGCGATAAGTTGGTCATGAAGCCGGGAGAAATGGCCGTTTTTGATAAACAAGCAAATAAGATCAAACAAGTGGAAGGTATATTATCTCATTCTTATGGATGGTTGGATAATAAGTTATATATGGAGGATATGCCGTTATCGGTTGTTTGTAAATATCTGGAAAGATGGTATGATGTGAAGATTATGCTCCAACCGGGGCTAGGGGAAAATATTCGTTATAATGGGGTCATACAGGAAGAAACCGTAACGGATGTAATGAATGCATTGTCCCGCCTGAGTAAGATACGCTATCATGTGACAGGAAAAAATATAAGTATAACCTCTAAATAGAATTGCCTATGAAGTAAAGAACCATGAATACACAAAACGGGAAATGCTGGAAACATCTCCCGTTATAAGTCTGATCATAAAATTAGTGCTTGCAACACTAATAGTTAACTAATAATCAATTTACAAATATATGAATTTTTTCAATAAGTTAGAGTCGGTTTTTTATCCGACCCTTAAAAAGATATTATCTATTATGAGATTAACGACATTACTTTTGATTGTATTCTCACTTAATATATCTGCAACTGTTTATTCTCAAAACACGAAGTTATCGTTGGATGTTAAGAACCAATCGATAAAGGAAGTTCTTTTCCTGATCGAAAATCAATCTGATTTTCGTTTTATATATGAAAGTGGGAAAATTAATTTGGACAAAATAGTATCTGTCCGTGTGAAAGACCAATCTGTCGAAACGGTTTTAAAACGTCTTTTTGAACAGGAAGGAATCCAATATGAAATTACGGAGAATAATTTTATCCTGATCAATCCGATGGAAAAGAAGGGGAATGTTTCGCCCGTAGTATTACAACAGGGCCGGCGTGTTACAGGTGTGGTAAAAGATGTAACCGGCGAACCGATTATAGGGGCAAACGTGGTGGAAAAAGGCACGACAAATGGAACAGTTACGGACTTTGACGGACGTTTTTCCATAGATGTTTCAAGCCATAATATTCTTGAAGTATCCTATATCGGATATGCTTCGAAAGAATTCAAACTTACGGATAAGTCAACGTATGATGTTGTCCTGACGGAAGATACCGAGTTGCTGGATGAAGTCGTGGTGGTCGGTTATGGTACACAGAAGAAGGTAAACTTGACTGGGGCCGTAGAATCTGTGAGTGGTGATCGATTGGCAAAACAACCGGTAGCACAAGCTTCGCAGGCATTAGTTGGACTTGCTCCAGGTTTGACTGCTATTCAGGAGAGCGGACAGCCGGGAGAAGATAAGGCGATTTTGCGTATTCGCGGTATGGGCTCGATCAGTGCGTCTAATGATCCTTTAATTTTGATTGACGGCGTGGAAGGAGATATTAATACGATAGATGGAAATGATATCGAAAATATTTCGGTATTGAAAGATGCTGCATCTGCTGCGATTTATGGCTCACGTGCTTCAAATGGAGTTATATTAGTTACCACGAAGAGAGCAAAAGAAGGAGGTGTTTCGGTAAATTATAAGAACTATCTGGGGTGGCAGAACCCGACGAATCTTCCTTCGTTCTTAGGTGCTCTTGATTATTTGAAGTATACAGGTTCCGATCAGGCGACAATTGATGCTTATCGGGCGGGTATGAAGACAGACCCGGACCGATATCCGGATACTGATTGGGTTGGCTTGCTGTTTAGTGAAACGAACTTTCAACAATATCATAACCTGAATGTTAGCGGAGGTTCTGATAAGGCGAAGGTTTTGGCTTCAGTCTCTTTTACGGATCAGGGAGCTGATATTGTCAATTATGGTTTTAAGCGTTACAATGGACGATTTAATTCAGATTTGAAGTTATCGGACAAATTTGATATTAATTTTGATTTGGCTTTTAGCCGGTCAGAGCAAAATGCATCTAATGCTACATTGACGGCTGTTGTACGGGATGCATTCAGAATTGCGCCTAATTATCCTGCAGTCTATTCAGATGGTACCTGGGGGGATGGTTTCTCCGGAGGAAACCCGATAGCGCAGGTACGGGCTGGCGGTTATAACAAAAGACTTTATAATGAATTCAGAGGTTTGTTGAAAGCGAACTACCGGCCTTTCGATGGGATGAATATCTCAGTCTTATATGCACCCTCCTATGAAGATATTTATGTAAAAAGAGCATCTAAGACATACGAGCAAGTGATGGACTGGGATACTAAGACGATCCGGAAAAAGGGAGATCCTAATAGCTTTACGCAGACAAACGAGCGTCCGTTCAGTCAGAGTTTCAACGCTGTAGTTTCTTATACAAAGACGCTTAAAGATCATAGTTTTTCTGTGTTGGGAGGATATGAGTTTATCAAGTATAACTATGAGATGTTTTCTGCCGGGCGGCAATATTATGTTTTGCAGGATTATGAAGTGCTTAATGCCGGTTCGGAAGAATATGATTCAAACTCCGGAACAGCGACTCATAATGCGTTAGTCTCATATTTCGGACGTGTCAATTATTCCTATAAGGACCGTTACCTGTTTGAAGCAAATCTGAGACGAGATGCTTCTTCCCGGTTTGCGAAGGATAATCGGGTGGGTATTTTCCCATCTTTTGCTGCGGGGTGGAGACTTTCTGAGGAGAACTTTATGAAGGATCTTTCGTTTTTGTCTAATTTGAAATTACGTGCCTCATGGGGTAAATTGGGTAACCAAGAAATTGGTAGTGATTTTCCTTATACATCTTCTATTGCATTGGGTAGTGCCAATTATCTGATGGGAGGACAAATTGTAAACGGAGCAGCCCAGAAAGTACTGGCGAACAAGAATATCAAGTGGGAAACGACAGCAACGACCAATATTGGAGTAGATGCAGGATTGCTGGATCAGAGATTGACTCTGACCGCTGATTATTATGTTCGTAAAACAAAAGATATTTTGTTGAATATACCGGTACCTGTAGTAACGGGTCTTGAAGCACCGATCCAAAATATCGGAAATGTAGAAAACCGTGGATGGGATGTAACGGTCGGATGGCAAGATCGGGTTTCGGCTTTTGACTATGGCATAAAAATTAATTTATCAGATGTGAAAAATGAGGTTACCAATCTGGGTGGAAGCGAGATGATTATTACGGGAAATTCTATTATCCGGTTAGGAGCACCGATCAATTCCATTTATGGTTATGAAACTGAAGGTATTTTCCAATCGCAGGAAGAAATAAATGGGGCGCCCAGCCAATTTGGTACTTTAAAACCTGGTAATCTCCGTTATAAAGACCAATTGACCGTCGATACCGATGGAGATGGTATGATGGATGCAAGCGACGGCGTGATCAATGCGGATGACAGAGTTATATTAGGCGATCCGTTTCCAAGATATACTTTTGGAATTGATTTGACTGCCGGTTATAAGGGATTTGACCTTGCGATTGCATTGCAGGGAGTAGGTAAACGTGATGTCCTTTTAGGTGGCGATCTTGTTTATCCTTTGTTTAATGCTGGTAAACTTCAGGAATGGCATGTCAAAGAATGTTGGACTCCTGAAAACTCAAATGCAAAGTTCCCAATTCTGGAGGCAACGAGCTTTGGTAGTAATGATGTGCAGGCAAGTAACACATGGTTGTTCAATGCTTCTTACCTGAGAGTGAGAAATGTAACATTGGGTTATACGTTGCCGAAACAGCTCTTGAGCAAAGTATTTATCAAGAACTTAAGAGTATATTTCTCCGGGCAGAATTTATTGACCTTTGATAGCCTTCCGCAGGGGATCGATCCGGTTGTTCCGAATGATTCGCAGGGAGCGATCTATCCTGTTGCTAAGAGTTATACATTTGGTATTGATTTATCCTTTTAAATGAAGAATATTATGAAAATATATAAGCTGTTATTATTGTTGGTTGTCGGATTTTCTTCTTGTGAAAATAATATTTTGGATTTGGAATCTCTGACAGAGCCGGTTGACGATGTTTTTTATAAAAATGAAGAAGAATTGAACCTGGCACTTAATGGAACTTATAATTCATTGCGTTTGACAACTGATTATAAGGTACCTCTTATGGTTGCGATGGATAATGGAGCGACGGATATCGGTGTGTCCAGGGGTGTTTGTTCTGCTATGATGAATCAGGGACAAGGAACACAAAGTTCGACTAACGGAGGTTTTCTCACAATTTACTCGGATCATTATAAAGGTATTGCCCGAGCAAATGCATTGTTGGAAAATATGGTACGATCCAAGGATGTCGTGTCTGAAACCATATATAAGCAGATTGAAGCGCAGGCTTTGTTTATAAGGGCGTTTCATTATATGTATCTCACTGAGCTTTTTGGTGATGTCCCATTTTTGAATAAAGTAATAAAAGTTCCGACAGAAGGACTGATTCCACGTGAATCGAAAAAGGTTATAATTGATCAAATCCTCGCAGATTTGAAAAAAGCGGCAGAAGTGCTTCCTTATTCATGGAAAGGTGAGCCGGAACGTATTACAAAGGGAGCTGCTCTAGGGTTACATGCCCGTATCTCGTTGTATAATGGATATTATGCAGAGGCTGCGGCATCGACTAAAGAGATTATGGATAATGAACAGGCTTTTGGGTATAGCCTTCATGCAAATTACGGAGAATTGTTCCAATTAGCCGGACAAGCATCTGCAGAGATTATGTTTATCATGCCGTTTAAATATGAATATTATATTACGCAGTTTTCTGTAACTCAGGGATCACGTAATAAAGGGGCTGTCAGTGTAATGGTACCTACTCAGTCTATGGTCGATTCTTACGAATGTATTGATGGTGAAACAATCGACAAGTCGAAAGTGTATAGTCCGAAACGCCCCTTTGAGAACAGGGATCCTCGTTTAAAAGCCTCTATAATTACTCCGCAAAGTGAATGGGCTGGTATGATTTTTGAAAGCCATCCGGACAGTACGACTTATCGTTTGGTAAATGGGGCAATCGGCGGATCTAACAGTGATTGTCGTACAGTTTCCTGGCCGGCAGCTTTCTGTGGCTATTTGTGGAAGAAAAATACGATAGAAGAAACGCAGGTAAAAATTCAATCCTGGGATGATCATAACTTTATCCTGATGAGATATGCCGAGATTTTATTGACCTACGCGGAAGCAAAAATCATGCAAGGAGAGGTTGATGAGTCAGTGTTGACTGCCATAAATAGAGTTCGTGCCCGTGCTTATGGAGTAGATGTTTCTGCAACAGCTGATTATCCGGCTATTACGACTATGGATGTGGCAAAGTTGAAAACGATTATCCAGCGTGAAAGAAAAGTAGAGTTAGCAGATGAAGGTTTCCGTTTGTTTGATATCCGACGGTGGAAGATCGCAGAGAAAGTAATGCCGGTTACTATTTACGGTCGAATATTGGATACTGAAACAGCTACTGGCATACCTCAAATTGATGAAGACGGTTTCGTTTCCTATAGCGGAATAGCAAGCCAATATGATTTGAATACTGATGCTCGTTTCCCGAATGCAGTTCGTGTATTCAATTCTTCACGGGATTATTTGTGCCCGATTCCTCAGCAGGAAATAGATACCTATGCCCGTTTTGGCATAACACTCGGTCAGAATCCGGGTTATTGATAATAGGTTTTGATTCAAGGAACACAGAAAATTGCAGATTAATGCTCAATTTTCTGTGTTCACTTAAATATTTTATTTGATAACATTTAATATAACAGAATGGGATATTTCTATAAATTCATTTTTCTCTCCGGTTTTCTGCTTTTTATAAATATTGCTATGCAGTCTCAAAATTTGGAAAGTTCATATCTGAGAGGAGATGCTAATGTTCAATTTCGATGGAGATTCGGTTACAGTGAATATCCGATTAACAGGTCTTCCCGTACAGATCTGGAAGATGTCACAAAAGGAAGATACGCCTGGTATGATGGTCTTTTGTGGTCTGGAGCTTATAAAGACTGGCAAGACAGGACGATTCATGGAGTGAGTCTCTTGTTTAGAGGAGGATCACCTTATGCCCGGACTATACGTTGTATAAGCGATTTAGTACCATTCAGCCATTCCGGTTATGCAAAGACATTTGTCATACCATTGAGTTATGGGATTGGTTCTGAAGAACGTCTGTCTTTTTCTTTAACTGTGACGGGACAGGAAAGCGAGACAATCGTAATGAATTTGTACCCTAAAAAGGTCGTGGAGGCGACCAGTGGTAATTTGAAAGTCTCGTTTAAGGCATTACGGATTGATACTTCTCCGAATGAACGTCCTGTGACGAAGGTCATGGGGTTATTGTATGTCAGGGTTTATCCGACTTTATTGAAATATGGGAATCGTATGGTTTTTGAGTTTAATTCGTTGACACATCATATGGATATTGAATCAAGTATGTGCATCGGATCTTTATGGGAGGATTTGAGTAAGACGGATGCTGATAATGCATGGAAAGAATCCGGTTTAACGGAAACGAAGTTGGAAGAGGGATACAGGCAGCATATAGAGAACCTGGAAAAGTGGGATGAAAAGGTTAAGCGTGTATCTGCCGGTTTGGATAAAGAGGGAACGATAGAAGTATCCTGTAATGCGAAAGTTTTTTCATGGGATCGGGGAGAAAGGCGTGTACAGGCTTATTCCGGAAATCCGGTTAAAGACTACCAATATGGTGAAGTTACAGACAAAATTGAAAAAATGGCCTTGTCTGTGACGGGGCAAATGAAGGGTAATTTCTCCCTTTTTCGGTATCAACACCATCAGTTGCCCTGGAAAGAGGACAATCCGGCTTTACTTGACAGTGCTGATATTGTTTATATGGACCAATGGCTGAAAGTTGCGGCTTTGACTGCGGATGAAGTGGTGTTGGATATGCAGATATCTCCTGTTACAAAGGCATATAAAGTAGCATCTAAAATGGGGACGATCCCATTGCCGGAAGAAGGTATTCCCGGGTATTCCTGGGAGGATTTAACATTAGGGTATCAAACTGCGATAGCTCACGCAAAAAAAGTCTGTCCGCAACTAAAAATTGTGCAGATGCCTTATGAATATGATAATATTAGTGGCAGTGAATGCCATATGGATGCACATTATAATATTTTTAAATGCTTGTACAAAGCAGTAAATAATGTTAACAAAGGATTGGAAAAGAAGGAACAGGTGGAAGTCGCAGGGTTGGGTTCCAATACTCCTTATCATTGGGATTTTATCGATGGTTTTCTGAAACGTTATCGGGCGGATACAAGTCCGGATAAACGATTGGACTACATTACCTGGCATAATTATTTGTTTCCGGGGACAGCTCCCAATATAGCACAAGGTTTCAAATCAAAAATCAATGAAATATTAGCGAAATATGATATTTTGCCTGATTTGAAAATTCTTGTGGATGAATCCGGGCTTGCGGAACCTTCTACGATCGAAGACCTGTCGGATATGGAGGGAGCTTGCAGAAAGGAAGCGGCGATGGCTTGCTTTGCTTCGACTGTACACTATTGGTACTTAAAAGAAGAGGGGAACTTTTTACCGATAACAGGAGGAGGATTCCACTTTGGATTACTTACTTATGGAAATCAGAATGTGATTTCTCCTTATGCAAAGGGGATGATTCTTCGCAACTCCTTATTCGATAAGATGATACCATCTGTTTCATATCCTTGTGATAAAGATGGATATGGGTTGTATAGTCAGGCGACGGCAGATAAAAATGAGTATCGTATTCTAGTTTGGACTGCTTCACCTTCTATCTTTTATGAGAAGGCTGTTCCTTTGGCTTTTCCGGATGCAAAGATCGTGTTGAAAGATGTTCCGGAAATGTTTGAAGGAAAAAATGTCCTTGTGGAAATAGAATCGATTGATCCGGAGGAAAAAAAGTCGCTGGAAATTTTACGGCAGGAGAAATGTCAGACTTTGCCATTAACCCGGGGAGCTGATCGTTATTATATAGATTTCACGGATGAAGAAGCTAAAATATTAAATTCGATTCCGGTAGAAAAAAGAATGTTGACAGTAAATGGGAAAAAGCTTGTTGTTCCATTGGATATCAGGCCATACAGTATGTATCTTTTAAAAATTAAATTAGATGAATAGAATAACATATATTTTATTAGTGGCATTATTTGCTTTTATTCCGGAATACATTTATTCGGCGGATTTGTGGGTCGAGGCTGAAGGATTCGATAATAAAGGTGGTTGGGTTGTTGACCAGCAGTTTATGGATCAGATGGGATCCAGTTATTTGATGGCTCATGGTATGGGACAACCGGTTGAAGATGCGGAGACTGAAATTAATTTTGATAAGACAGGAGTCTATCATGTATATGTACGCACATATAATTGGACATCGCCCTGGTATAATGGAGAGGGACCGGGCAAATTTCGGTTGAAATTGAACGGAGAAACCTTTTCTGCCGTATTAGGAGTTACGGGTGACCGATGGATGTGGCAGAAAGCCGGCATTGTAGAAGTAAAACAGAAGAAGAATAGACTAGCCTTACACGATTTGAGTGGTTTCAATGGACGTTGTGATGCCATCTATTTTACAATGGATGAGAATGATATTCCGGCGGCAGATGTAAAAACTTTATCTGAAATGCGGTATCGGAAATTGAATTTGACAAAGAAAACACCTTCTGCGGAAAAGTTTGATTTTGTGGTTGTAGGAGGAGGAATTGCAGGTATGAGCGCAGCCATTTCTGCTGCTCGCTTAGGATGTAAGGTCGCTTTGGTCCATGATCGCCCGGTTTTGGGGGGAAATAATAGTTCGGAAGTCAGAGTTCATCTGGGAGGTCGTATAGAGGCGGGTCCTTATACGGCTTTAGGTAGTTTGCAAAAAGAGTTTGGCCCTTTGAAAGGAGGTAATGCCCAACCTGGGAATTATTATGAAGATGAAAAAAAAATGAATGCGATTAAGCAGGAAAAGAATATAACTTTGTATGCTTCTTGCAGGGCATTTGATGTGGAGACGAAAGATAGCCGGATTACCAAAGTTTTCATACGTAATATTGAAACGAATCAGGAAATGGTTCTTACTGCTCCGCTATTTGCAGATTGTACGGGAGATGCCAACCTCGGATTTATGGCTTCTGCAGAATATCGTTCCGGTCGGGAGGCTAGGTCTGAATATAATGAACCGACCGCTCCTGTGCAGGCTGATAAAATGACGATGGGGGCATCGGTACAATGGTATTCAGAAGAAGATTCACAGAGTTCGATTTTCCCTGATTTTAATTATGGTGTGGAATTTAATGAAAAGAGTGCCGAAAAGGTGATGATGGGAGAATGGACCTGGGAAACCGGAATGAATAAGGATCAGGTAAATGACGCGGAATATATTCGCGATTATGGGTTATTGGTTGTATACTCAAACTGGTCTTTCCTTAAAAATTCCTATTCATTAAAGGAAAAGTATACTAACCGTTCATTGAAATGGGTTGCTTATATTGCCGGAAAAAGAGAGTCGCGTCGTTTGATCGGTGATCATATTTTAACGGAGAATGATTTGGTTGATTTTGTGAAATATCCGGACGCAACAGGATCTACTACCTGGACGATTGATTTGCATTATCCGGATCCGGATAATACAGCCCATTTTCCGGGAAAGGAGTTTAAATCTATTTGTGAAATGAAAAAGATACACCCTTATCCGGTTCCCTATCGTTGTCTTTATTCGAGGAATATTGATAATTTGTTTATGGCGGGGCGTAACATCAGTGTTACTCATGTCGCGTTGGGGACGGTTCGGGTGATGAGAACTACCGGTATATTAGGAGAAGTGATCGGAATGGCGGCCTCTTTATGTAAACAGAATGGGGTTTCTCCTCGCGCTATCTATCCGTCGTATTTTGACAAGTTGAAGGTGCTGATGGAAAAAGGTATTTCTAAATCGGAGCTTCCTAATAATCAAATGTACAATCAAGGGGAAACATTGGGTCCGAAAAAATAGAACAAGATGAAGACATTATGGGTGATCCTTTTGTGTTTGTTTTCTTTTTCCGTCGTAGCTGAAGAAAAGTTGTATGAAGTCTCGACTCAGAGATATACATATTACTCCGGAGCGTTGGGTAGATTTGATCTGGAAATTGATCTGCCCCGGTGCGATAAAAAGCAAAGTCCATATATGATTTATATACATGGTGGCGGATGGCAGCATGGAGATATGGGGGTTTTTAAAAAGCATTCCATTTATATGGCGGAAAGAGGCATTGCAGGTGTTCGGATCTCTTATCCTTTGATGGATCAGGGCGGTACACTTAGACGTGTAATGGATTTGATTGAAAAGTCTGTATTATTTATCAGAAAGCATGAGGAAGAATGGAAGTTGGACTCATCTTGTTACGGTTTTTGCGGTGCTTCGGCCGGTGCGCATTTAGCAGCATTGGCAGCCATGAAAACATCCGGGTGCAGACTTTGGGTAGGTATGGCCGGGACTTATAATTTGTTGGAAACGAGAGAGGGTGATTTTCCAGTACCTGTAGTTCAAAAAAGGTTTATCCAGGCGATAGATTCGCTGGACTTGCGTCAGGCTTCTGCTATGTTTAATATTCCGGATAGGAATATTCCTGCTAGTCTCTTGATGCATGGGACGAAAGATAATGTTATTGATTATAATCAATCGGTAAATTTTGCGACAGCGTTGGAAAGTAAAGGCGGGATAGTGGAAACTAAATTATATGAGAATGCCGATCATGGAATAAATTCCCGGACAAACGAATCATTGTTTAATCGTGTTTCTGACGATATGTACACTTTTTGTAAGGATATATTTTCCCGTAAGCGGATTGCTTGTGTGGGGAATAGCATCACATACGGGTATTTAACAAATTCGGTTGAAGAAACATATCCTTATAAATTGCAGAAAATGCTGGGAGATAGTGTTGAGGTACGCAACTTCGGAGTACCGGGTGCAGCTGTGCAGTTTGATAAATTTACTACTTATTTGAAGACGGAGGCATACAAAGATTTGAAATTATTCAGACCGGAAGTAATCATTGTGAAATTGGGAACTAATGATTCGAGACCGGATGAATGGGTAAATGAAGATTTTTTTTATGCAGATTATCTCAGGTTGGTCCGGAGAATGAAAAGTATTTCAGATCAAGTATATCTTTGTTATCCGATATTGCCGTATGGATTTAAATGGCAACAGCGTGATGACATTTTGCGCAATAAAGTAATGAAGCTGATTAAGCGGGTTTCAGAAGAGGAACAATTGCCGGTGATTAATTTATATCGGGAGGAGATGAGAGATAGCGTTAATTATTACCCGGACGGTATTCATCCGACTTCAAACGGGTATGATATAATAGCAAAGATTATTTATGACAATTTATAGTACATAGGATATGTTTTTACAAAGTAAAGTTTGGATTCGTGTTTTGGGAGTATTGATGTTCGCTTTGATAAACATTGGACATATGAAGGGGGTGGAGTATTCCCTTTTGTCTCCGGATGGAAAGTTGGAAGTCCGGTTTGTTCGGACGGATAAGGGAACTTTTGAATATAGGTTTTCGATGGGGAATAAGTTGGTTATAGACTCTTCTCCAATCGGATATTACATGACAAATGGAAACAAAATACCTGGAAATGACTGGATAATAGCAAATCATAGCAAAAGAATGTCTAAATCTGTCTGGAAACCAGTATGGGGAAAAAGAGAGGTGGTGCCGGATGTTTTTAATGAATTGTCATTAGAATTGGCGCCACAGTCGGGGAGCGAAAAAACTAAACTATCGTTTGTCGTTCGGTTATATAATGACGGACTTGCTTTCCGTTATGAATTTCCGGAAAAACAAGTAGATATCCAGTCTGAATTGACAGGGTTTTGTTTTGCAGCTGATTATACAACCTGGTCCTATAATGGGGAAAATGCCAATATTGGTCCGGAAAAACTCTCGGATATTGATGGTATAAGACGTCCGGTTGTGCTTTTGGAAGTTGATCCGAAATGCTATGTGGCTATTCATGAAGCTGATTTACGGGCGGGAAATCCTTTGCGGTTAATCTCCGGAAAAGGGGATCAGAGTTTTATGATAGAATCGTCTCCTGTGACTTTGTCCGAGGAAAATTGTTCTCCCTGGCGTGTTGTAATGGCTGGTGATAAATTGGGTACTTTAGTCGATTCGCACATTATTGAATTGTTAAATCCTGAACCTCAGATGAACTTCTCATGGGTCAAACCGGGTGTTTATGTTTGGGATTGGCGTATTGATGGTGCGATTGTTGAAGATTTTACTTATTCGATGACATATCCTTCCTGGGTACGTATGGTTGATTTTGCTTCGAAGCAAGGTTTTAAAGGGTTGGTATTGGATGCGAACTGGTATGGACCGGAGCATGAGAGTGAATCAGATCCGATGAAAGGAGGCCAGGCGCAGGATGTCCGAAAAATTATTCAGTATGCGAAAAGTAGAGGTGTAGGCATCTGGTTATACTTGAATGATGTTGGAGGACGTAATTTCCCGATCAGTGAGACATTAAAGTTGTATCACGATTGGGGCGCCGTGGGGGTAAAATATGGATTTATGAAAGGCTCCGAGCAGGAGAAAAATATTCGTACCAGAATGATTACTGAACTGTGTGCCCGAAATCAGTTATTGGTAGACTTCCATGATGGGCCTGTTCATCCTTATGGACAAATGCGGACCTGGCCTAATGCCATTACGAGGGAATATTGTCATGCTCAGTTGGATGCCCATCGGGTTTTTGTTCCGTCTACATTCGTAACATCTGTTTTTGTGAATATGTTGGCCGGTCCGATCGACATGAATAATGGCATGTTTGATTTAAGACAAGGGCCGACAACAAGAGTAGATGAAAACCAGCCGGTCCCCTCGACTGTCGTGTCGGAAGCAGCCCGGACATTGGTGACTTTTTCAGGAGCAACGATTCTTCCTGACATTCCGGAATATTATGAAAAGTATCCGGAGTTACTTTCCTTTATCTCTGCTCAGCAGATGCCCTGGAAAGAGAGTAGGACGTTGGATGGTAAAGTCGGTGAATATATTGTTATGATGCGTCAGACTGATAATGTTTATCTGGTTGGGGCTGTGACGAATGAATCGGCAAGAGAATTGGAGATCCCCTTGTCTTTTTTACCACGTGGACAATATGAGCTAATGTTAGTTCAGGATGGTGTTGATGCGCATTATTTGAACAATAGAGAATCTTATCAGGTGTCTAATCAAATTGCGACAACTAACGATAAAATTAAAGTCAGACTTGCTGCAGGTGGTGGTGCGTGCCTTTTGTTGAGAAAGCAACTTCCGGATTGTTTAGCGTTAAGGAATGGGTTATATTGGACTAATAAAAAGATACAAGAGAAAAAACCGCTGACGATAGCCTTTTTGGGAGGAAGCATAACACAAGCTTCTGGCTATCGGGTACAATTTGAAGATTGGTTTAAAAAATCTTACCCGGATGTCCTTTTATCGACTATAAATGCAGGTATCGGTGGTACAGGTTCAGATTTGGGAGTTGTTAGAATGGACAGTGATGTCTTAGCTAAAAATCCAGACTTGGTTTTTGTCGAATTTGCAGTGAATGATTCACAAACTGATTCATTAGAGATTGTACGTTCTATGGAAGGGATAGTAAGGAAAATCCGAAATCATTCGGATCACGTAGATATTTGTTTTTTGTATACGACAAATAAGCCACAGGAAAATGTGATTTTGAATGGAGATCATTGGCGTTCATCCCGCATAATGGAGCAGATAGCTCAATATTATGGTATTCCGTCTGTTTCTTTTGATTTCGCTGTTGCAAAACTACTAAGAGATAATAAGTTAGTGATGCATGCTTTACGGGATATGGATTATGGAGAGAAAATACGTTTTACGGAGGATGGTACACATCCTGGTTCAGACGGACATGCTGTTTATACGGAAACTCTATGCAATTCGTTTCAGCAAATGGTGAAAGGGACCCCAATGGTTCAGAAAATGAAAGTCCCGTTTTGCGAAACGAATTATGAAAAAGCTAAAATGTATGATGTAAAAAAGGAATGGCTTTCAGAAGGATGGGAGAAAAAAGACGGAAGTGATCCTTTTGTCAAGCCTTTTAGGGAACATTTCTCTTATGTCGCTTCAACTGAGAAAAGTGGAGAGACTCTTCAATTTCGTTTTAAAGGTACAAGAGTCGGATTGTTTGATATTATGGGTATTAGAGGAGCTCGTATAAAAGTTTATATTGATGGAAAGCTAATAAAAGACACGCGTAGATTTGATAAATATTGTACCTATAACAGGATGAATTATTTTTGGATGCCTGAACTACCGTATGGTGAGCATTCTGTTATAATAGAAGCGGACTGTACCCCTTTTGATAAAATGGATATTTTGCAAACAGAGAAAAAAATGAATATTGAAGAACTAAATAAATATGAGGTATTGATTGGTAAAATATTATGTGTCGGGAGTATATTGGAATAGAGTTGGTCTCTTAATTGACGAGAACAAATGTAATAATATACAGAAAGTGTTACGCCTCATACCGATTCCGCCGGATAAACAGGTTTCGTTATATATCTGTTGAGCAAAAATGCCTTTTGAATTGTTCTATTCTCATAAAGAAATGATAATTTTGTATTCGTAAAAACTAAATGAGAGAGATGAAAAAGATTACAGGTTTATTGATGGCGATGCTTCTGATGCTGAGTGCGTGCGGGAGTGTGCCTTTGACAGGGAGAAAGCAGGTGCTGCTGGTTTCCGACCAGGAGGTATTGTCCTCCAGCTTAACGCAATATAGCGATTATATGAAATCAGCCACAAAGTCGTCGGATAAGAATGAGAGTGCGATGGTGACCCGTGTGGGGAAGAAGATTGCCGCAGCCACAGAGGCTTATCTGAAAGCGAACGGAATGGAAAGCGAGATTAAGAATTTCCAGTGGGAGTTCAATCTGGTGAAAGATAACCAGATAAATGCTTTTTGTATGCCGGGCGGAAAGATTGTGGTTTACGAAGGTTTGATGTCGCTGGTATCGTCGGATGACGAACTGGCCGTAGTGGTTGGTCACGAAGTGGCGCATGCGGTGGCAAAACATAGTAACGAACGGATGAGCCAGCAGCTGATGGCACAATATGGAGCTGCTATTCTGGGACAGGCTGTAAGCAATAAGAGTGCGGCAGTCCAGACGGTTGCCAATACGGTTTATGGTGTGGGTGCGCAGTATGGTGTCATGCTTCCTTTCTCACGCAAACATGAATCGGAAGCGGATTATATGGGATTGGTATTTATGACGATGGCTGGATATAATCCCGATGTAGCGGTAAATTTCTGGCAAAAGATGTCTGCCGGAAAAAGCGGCTCGACTCCGGAGTTCATGAGCACTCACCCAAGTGATGCCACCCGTATCGCAGAGATACAGCGGGCGTTGCCGGAGATTAAGGCGAAGTATAAAACAGGAAAATGATAATAAATGGAGTTGTATTAAAACCGAATTTTGATACAACTCCATTTGATAAGTTTTATTTACGTTCTTTTATTTCGCTTTGAAGTTGTTTGGGATTACGTCGGCAATCCCAAAGCATGTGGATATAAATATATTTATCGTGAACGGTATAAATTATTTTAATGTGCCCCGAGACTAGTGAACGGTAAGAGAGTTGATCGACGTCACTCAGACAGGTTTCACAGAATCCCAGAAAAGGATGTAAACAGAGCAAATGATATATGTCATGATGAAGTGTGTCGCGGACTTTTTGAGCTGTTTTAACTCCAAAAGTATCCCGGTAATAGTATATAATCTGATCAAAATCGTTTGATGCAAACGGATGCCATATGATTTCCATACTATTATATAATATCTTTCATTCGCTGTTCCATCTCTTCACCGCTGATACCTATTCCGGCAATAGCATCCTTACCAGTGATAGCCAATCGCTGACGAACCTCTTCGAGGGTATATTCACACGGACTTGCTTCTTCTTTGTTACTCCGGAGCTTACTTAGATATTTGCGAAGTTTTCCGATGGTTTCACTATTTTCGATATTTAATATCTCACGAACCAATTCCGCTTTGCTGGCTTCAAGTTCTATTGTTGTCATAAGTGACTCCTTTCTATTAATTTACGTGCAAATATAAGTATTTAAACCGTTATCCCCATCTTCTTCATCAGGAAACATGCATTCATATTTTGTGCTACCCCTTCACGAAGCAGATAGGAGAAGGTTAGTTCTTCATTTGTAATATCGGCTTCAAAGCGGTAGTTCTTTATCTGGTTGGGGAATTCGTTTTCCAGTTCGCCCAGTGCCAGGTCGTGTGTGGCGATGATACCGCAAGTCTGGTAAGCTACCAACTGTTTCATCAGGGCGATCGAACCTTTTTGCTTGTCGATCGAGTTAGTTCCTTTCAGGATTTCATCCAGTATGATAAATAGTTTTTCTCCCTGTTGCAGACGGTCGATAATCATTTTCAGCCGTTTCAATTCTGCGAAGAAATAAGATTCATTGCTGACCAGCGAATCGGAAGTACGCAGGCTGGTCACCATCTTTGCCGGATAGACAGTCAGGGAGTCTGCATAGACCGGAGCACCGATACAGGCCAGCAGATAGTTGACTCCGACTGTACGGAGGTAGGTGCTTTTCCCAGCCATATTTGCCCCGGTGATAATCAGGAACCACGGACTTTTTTCTATCGAAATATCATTCCGTACGCAAGCATCACGGCGGAGTAGGGGGTGCCCAAGTGCTTTACCACTCATCTTGAAATAAGAGTCGGCTATTTCCGGATAGATATAGCCGGTATGATTGAATGCAAATCCTCCCAACGAACTGTAGGCATCAAACTCGGCAAGGGCATCGAACCATCGGGGAATATCCTCGGCGTGTATCTGTATCCAACGTTCCAGACGGATGGCTGTCCGGGTGTCGCGGAGAATAAAGATGTTCATAATGAATCCCATCATACTGCCCCGCTGGTCCAGCGCACCAATGCTGCGGGATAGCTTTTTCAGAGCCTTCGAGGCTGTTCCGTCTGTCCCGTTAAACTGGTTGCTGATCGCTGCCAGTTCGGTTGACTTGAAAAGGTCGCCTTCAATGCTTTTGATCAGTGAAGAATACGTATACAGGATTTTCTCCATCTTGTTCACGGAGTTATGAAGTTCTGTGATTTGTTTTCCCCGTATGTAGGAAATCAGGAACGAGATGGCGAAGAATATGCTTATGCCGGTGAAACTGATTATTCCGCTTGATGCTCCTGCGATCAGTATCACCCATATGGCAGGAATGAGCCATATCAGTATTTTCCAGAGCAGGCTGTTAATGAAGGCCGGTTTATGATCTGTTAGTGCGCTTAGGGTATTTACATCTCCTTTATTTCCCGGACTTAATACACCGGTTACATAGAAGTGCTGCCTTAATTGCGTCATTTCGCTCAGTTCACGGATCGCTTCCTGGCGTTTGAGTATCTTTTCTTTATCGGTAAGCGGGTTGATAAACCAGTTGGCAAGCCTTTCTTTTCCCATCGAAGTAACTGTCCGGTTGATGGACTGGAAGATGGAACGGTTTCCGAAAAGATCCAGATCCAGGCTGAATGAATGGTCGGCCGAACTTTTCTCCGGTGCCCCGTCGAAAGCGCTGAAATCGTAATCCAATCCTTTCAGTTCGTTGTTACACAGGGCAGATAGTGCATCGGCATACGACTTTTGCGATGATAAAAATGTATGATAAACCATTAACCCGATGAAAGGAATGATGAATAAGAGGATTGCCCCGCCTAACACCATCCAGTTTTCGGCTTTCAGAAACCATATCGCAGCAATAAGCCCGGCGACCAGCAGCAGGCGTATTGTTCCTATCAAATGCATTTTTTTTCTCAGACCGTCCGAGCGGCGTGTGTAAGCAGCTATTGTATCCCTGTAATATTGATATACTTTTTCCATGCGGGCAAAGATATAAAAAATGAACATACCAGTTAAGATTTGGTTATTAATAAAGAAGAGGTAACTGAATTGACCATAATTCATGAAATCGGGGAGAATTGTTAAACCTTGATGGATATTACCTTTGTTCTGTTTTTATAAGGTTTATATATTCGTGATTTTATGAAAAGGACAGCAGTATTTCTATACGTTTTATTCATTTCCTGTTTTGTTTCAGTATCTGCCCAGGTTCTGGTGCAGGATCCGAAGTTGGAATATAACGCGGACAGTGTGCGTGCGGTATTGGACAAAGCGCCTTATTTCACTTTATTCAAAGATAATTATTTCATCGGTGGGACGACGATCGGGCATAAACCGACCGCTGCCAATTCGGATGTGAAGTTCCAGTTGAGTATTGCCCAACGCCTGACGAAAAGTAAGCTGCCTTTCGACACTTATCTTTTTATCCAGTACACCCAGAAAGCCTTTTGGAATGTTTTCCAGAAATCTCTGCCCATGCGCGACCTGAACTTCAACCCGGGAATCGGACTGGGGCATCTGATTATCCATCATAATAAATTCATCGGAAAAGGCTATCTGATGCTCGAACATGAATCGAACGGAAAAGACAGTACGGCTTCGCGCAGTTGGAACAAGGTGACATTTGCAACAGCCATTGTTTTAAACAAAAATTGGGAGGCTCAGTTTAAGACCTGGATACCGATCGTTGATGGAAAATATAATAAAGACCTGTTAAAGTATAACGGTATTTTCCAGATGGCGGCCAATTTCCGGACAGACAATAAGCGGTTTAACTGCGGAGTGATCCTGACGAAACGTAAAACCTGGTTTAGTTTTAATACACAGGTCGAGTTAAGTTATAAGTTTAACAATAACGAGAACCAATATTTTTTCCTTCAATATTATAACGGTTACGGTGAGAATCTGCTGGAATATAACCACTTTAAGAGTATGCTGCGGATCGGGTTTGTGATAAAGCCGCAGGATTTCAGTATTTATTGAGAGTTCGTTATAGAGCTTTTTCCCCACAATTTTTATTCATGTGGGGAATTTCCCCCACTACTATGGGGAATACTACCCACTTGTGTGGGGAATATCACCCATTTAAGTGGGGATTATAAGTAATAAAGGCCTAAAAAGTTTACAATTTCTTACCAATCGTATTGCTCTACATATTGGTCGAAAAGCGGATCGGTATGGATACCCTGACGAATAAAGATTAAACGAATGATATTTTGTTCTTCAGGGGTAATCAATCGTTCTTTTTTCTGGATGCGGTAAAGGGTTCCTTTACTGAATTTAGTATTCATTGCCCGCTTAATGGCAACAGCTTTGTTATGAGGCAGATCTTCTAATAATTGAGTGATCCCCAAAGCGTACCTGTCCTTTTGATCTGCTTTGAAAAAGGGGCAGCTATCTGCTTGTGGCGTCGTGCAATCGGGGTTTACGATCGAGAAAACAGTCCGTTCCGGCGTAAGCTGTTTCGAAACGAGATAACGCAGGCACTTCGTAGAGTGCTTGCATTGTTCATTCAGGCAGTAAGCAAAACCTTGGGGGACGGATTCGTATTTAGATTCAGGTTCCATGTGTTGAATTTTATGATTTGACAAAGATAAGGTTAATATTGAAAAAAAGGAAATGATGTGAGGGTATTTTTACAACAAGTTGGTCGTTGTATGCGTCCGTCTCCAAGTAAAGAGGAAGGTTTTGTTTTGGATAATGCAGGGCTTTGGCTAGAGTATGGATTTTGTCAACAAGACAGAATACGGACACTTAAAGGAAAGAAAAAACGTAAGCGTCGTGAATCTCTAGAACCAGTGTTTGTCGCGATGGATCAGGATGGAATAATTCGGGAAGCTCATATTCCCCAACAGGTTGAAGGAATGGAATTAATTGAACTGACTCAGGAAGCTGAAGATTTGTTGGTGTTTGAGTCTTTCTTATCTTTTGCTTTGAATAAGGGGCATAAACCTTATTCGGCTTATTTGCGTTTTGAAGAACAATATTTGTCTGAGAATAATCAGAATCTGAATTTGATTCATTTGAAATATATCCAGAATCGTATAAGTAGATTACCTGGGGCTCCTAATCAGGGGACATGGTATCATATTAAGAAAAAAGTTATAACTATAGGTTCTTCTGAAGGCCTAGATCGTATGTTTATTATAAAAAAGGTCAAAGTCTCAGGTGCTGAATATTGTGGTTTTTAAAGGATAGGAAGTATATTGATATATTTTCTTCTATATCTTTGTGAAAAGAATTTACTGCTGTCTTTTTATTCTATTGGAGACAATATTTTTGTCTAAAGTTTGGTCATTCGTTTATGGGGAACGACTCTCCACCAATTTTTTGTATCTTTGCCCCTCAAAGTAAAGTACAAAAGGCAGTATGATCAGTTATTTACAGATAGACGGACTGACCAAGAGCTTCGGCGATTTGGTTCTTTTTGAGGATATTACGTTTGGAATTGCACAGGGGCAGAAAGTGGGCCTTATCGCAAAGAACGGTACAGGTAAAACAACTTTACTGAATATCATTGCCGGGAAAGAAGATTATGACAGTGGAGCTGTCGTGTTCCGTAACGACCTGCGTGTCGGTTATCTGGAGCAGACACCGGTTTATCCCGAAGGATTAACCGTTCTTCAGGCCTGTTTTTATTCCCCGAATGAGACGGTTCGACTGATCGCTGAGTATGAAGAAGCTATGGCCAGTGAAGATCATTCCAACTTGCAGGATATCCTGATGCGTATGGATAACCTGAAAGCCTGGGATTATGAACAACGGGCCAAGCAAATCCTTTCACAACTAAAGATCACAAACTTCGACCAGAAAGTGGAACATCTGTCCGGCGGACAGTTGAAACGCGTGGCATTGGCTAACGTTTTGATCACTGATCCTGAACTGATCATTCTCGATGAGCCAACCAACCACCTTGACCTGGAAATGACCGAATGGCTGGAAGGATACCTGAGCCGTGCCAATATCAGTATTCTGATGGTGACGCACGATCGTTATTTCCTGGATCGGGTTTGTAGTGAGATTATCGAAATAGATCGTCAGCAAATCTATCAATATAAAGGTAATTATAGCTACTATCTGGAAAAACGGCAGGAACGTATGGAGGCGATGAATACGGAAGTGGAACGAGCTAACAACCTGTTACGTAAGGAACTGGATTGGATGCGCCGTCAGCCGCAAGCCCGTGGAACGAAGGCTAAATATCGTATCGATGCTTTTTATGAACTGGAGAAGAAAGCCAAGCAGCAACGGGATAACGGAAATGTGAATCTGGATGTGAAAGCTTCCTATATCGGATCGAAGATATTTGAAGCGGAGCATGTGACGAAAAGCTTTGGCAATATTAAAATCGTAGAAGATTTCAATTATATTTTTGCCCGTTTCGAGAAGATGGGTATTGTCGGTAACAATGGTACCGGGAAGTCTACCTTTATTAAAATGCTGATGGGGGAAGTGGAACCGGATAGCGGACGCTTCGATGTGGGCGAAACGGTTCGTTTCGGCTATTACAGTCAGGATGGTTTGAAGTTTGACGAACAGATGAAGGTGATCGATGTCGTACAGGATATTGCCGAATATGTAGACCTGGGCGACGGAAAGAAACTGGGTGTTTCTCAGTTCCTGAATTATTTCCTGTTTACTCCCGAAAAACAACATAGCTATGTTTATAAACTGAGTGGGGGAGAGAAGCGGCGTCTTTATCTGTGTACAGTCCTGATGCGTAACCCGAACTTCCTTGTACTGGATGAGCCGACCAACGACCTGGATATCGTAACGCTGAATGTGCTGGAAGAATATCTGCGTAACTTTAAAGGTTGCGTGATCGTTGTTTCCCACGACCGCTACTTTATGGATAAGGTTGTTGATCATCTACTGGTATTTCGTGGTAATGCCGACCTGAAAGATTTCCCCGGCAACTATACTCAATATCGCGATTGGAAAGAGATACAGGATCAGTTGGAGAAGGAAGCCGAAGCTGCCCGCCAGCCCAAACAAGCTCCTGCTCCTGAAAAGAACAACCGCCCTCAGAATGAACAGAAAAAGAAACTATCTTTCAAGGAACGGAAGGAGTTTGAAGCGCTGGAAGAAGAAATACCTGCGCTTGAAGCTGAAAAATCTGAACTTGAAACGGCTATGAGCAGCGGAACATTGAGCAACGACGAGTTGATGGCAAAGTCGGAACGCATTGCAAAAGTGATTGAAGAAATAGATGAAAAGACAATGCGCTGGCTGGAGTTAAGTGAGCTGGCTTAAAGATATGAACGAAACGAAACCTGTGCTTTGGAACCGGAATTTCATCCAGTGTTGTATTTCTTATTTCCTGATGAATTTCTCTTTTTACATGCTGATGCCGACTATGCCGGTTTATTTGGTGGAGGTATTGAAGATTAATCCGTCGGAAGTGGGGGTGGCATTATCCAGTTATTCGATAGGGTTGCTGTGCGTCCGTCCTTTTTCCGGATATCTGGTAGATTGTTTTTCACGCAAACCGTTATATCTCTTTGCCTTTACGGTTTTTGCCTGTATGTTTACCGGTTATTTGTTTGCAACGACGGTCCTGACGATAATGGCTGTCCGTTTTATTCAGGGTGGCTTTATGGGGATGACTTCCGTTTCCGGTAATACCATTGCGATAGATGTGATTCCTTCCAGGCGAAGAGGCGAAGGAATGGGGTTTTATGGCTTGACGATTAATCTGGCGATGTCGCTTGCTCCGTTGGTGGCGGTCGCTGTTTATGATAGGTATGGTTTTCATCCGCTGGTGCTGGTAGGTCTGGCGATAGCGTTGGTTGGTGTCGGCTCTGTCTGCCTGATTCGTTATCCGAAACGGGAGAAGGTGGAACGGCCTCCTTTTTCGCTGGATCGTTTTATTCTGGTGAAAGCGTTACCGACGGCATTGGCTTACCTGTTGAGTGCAATCCCTTATGGGATGGTTGTTTCTTTCGTCGTGCTGTACGGAAAAGAGATCAATGTGTCGAATCCCGGTTATTTCTTTATTTTTATGGCGATAGGGGTCGGTACGGCAAGGCTTATCTCCGGGCGGTTGGTCGATCACGGGAAGATTCATCTGGTATCGATAAGTGCGTTGGTATTTCTGACACTTTCGTTTGCTGTATTTGCTTTGTTTCATAATGAAATTGTCTTTTTTGCTTCTGCGCTGGCGATAGGCATCGGATTCGGTGTTTGTGTCCCGGCTATCCAGTGTCTTTTCGTAAATGTCGCTCCGCATCATATGCGTGGAACGGCAACTTCCACTTATCTGACTTCTTTTGATTTCGGAGTAGGAATCGGAATGCTGGCAGCCGGCTTCATCGCTTCGCATGCCGATCTGGCAACGGCCTATCTGGTAGGATCGGGTTGCTGCCTGGTGTCGCTCCTGGTTTATTTGCGGTGGGTGAGACCGTCGTATGAGAAGCATAAATTGGTCGATTGAATTTTATTACTTGCCTGATTAGATTGGTTTCTTTTGTTTATATTTGTGCTGTGGTCTTGTTTTGGGGACTGCAATGATAATTAAAAATGTCGGGTACATGAAAAACATTCTGTTAACCATCTTTTTACTGACATATACCTGTTTGCCGTGTTTTTGCCAGCAAACAGTCGATGAAGCCTGGGTCGCTTCTATTAATGAAGAATATGCCGCCTTTCCTTCCGAACTTATCTATCTCCAAACCAGCAAGGGTATTTATGAGACAGGAGAAGACCTTTGGTTTAAAGCATATCAGTTGAATTCCCAATCTTTTGCATTCTCCAATCAAAGTCAGACATTGTATCTGCAAATGATAAATAATAAGGATAGTATCGTTTGGCAAGAGAAATATCCGGTAGAAAACGGTATGGTATTCGGACATGTTTATGTCAGTGAGAAGCTGGTGGATGGTGATTATTTTCTGGAAGCCTATACCCGTCACTCTTTTCATAACGATACAACAGGAATTCTGTCTTCACGTAAAGTAAGGATTGTCAAAAATATAGCTCATGATAATCAACAATCGGAGGATGTAGGAAAAGATAGTTTGCGATTTGAAGTTTTTCCGGAGGGAGGAAATCTGGTTTCGGGTTTGCCTTCACGTGTGGCGTTTAAGGCAACAAATGGCAAAGGATATCCGGTAAAGGTAAAAGGTGCTTTATATCAAGATGATATTCTGGTCACCCTATTGGAAAGTAGCCATGACGGAATGGGGATTTTCTTCTTTACTCCTGATACAGAAAAGAAATACCGGATAGAGTTAGAGGATGGTGCTTGTTATTCTTTACCGGAGATTTACCCACAAGGAATGACTTTAAGCCTATCCAAACAAGACAAGAAAAATCTGGAGTTTTTTATCTCACAAACCGAAGGTTCTCCTGCTCAGGACGTTTGTCTGGTAGGACAAGTCCGTGGGATGATTTGCTGTGTGGCAAAGGGAGTGTTGAAGGACCGGCTTAAAATAAAAATGCCGCTTAGTGAGTTCTTTTATCAGGGAATCGCAGAGTTCACCTTGTTTAATGGCGATATGCAACCGGTTGCAGAAAGGTTGGTTTATGTGCATCCGGAAAAGAAGTTACAGATCAATATTGAACCGGATAAGAAAACATATGCCCTTCGTGAAAAAGCCACATTGAAAATAAAGGTGACGGATGGGAATGGAGTACCAGTGAAAACGAATCTGGGCCTTAGTGTATTTGATAAAGCATATATTAATCCGGCAGATCCGGTAAACATATTGACGCATTGTTATCTATCCTCTCAGATACGCGGAAAGATTCATAATCCGCTTTATTATTTCGATGAAAAGAATAAAGATCGTATGCAGGCAATGGATTTATTGTTGCTGACTCAGGGATGGAGGCGGTATGTCTGGAATATAGAATATGCCCCCGATAATGAAAATCTGTTTTTGTCTGATGAAATAATAGGCATACAATCTATTCATAGTAAGAAAAAGAGGAAAGAGGCGCAGGGGACGGAACAACTTATTCAGATATCCGGTGCTGAGGGAAATTCATTGTATGTATGGGCTGACTCAACCGGTTCTTTTACTGTCGGTACGGATATATTGAAGGAACTTCGAGGTGGTTATGTGTATTTGAAACCGATGTTGTCGAATGAACATAAGCCTCAACTTGAAATAGAAGATTATTTTCCGCAAATCGATAGTCTAAGGAAAAAGAAACAGAGATATTACCCTACTAAGGATATTTCTCAGTCTGTAAAAGAACAGATTCTCGATATGCCGGTCGTTAGTAATGATAGTACAATTTTACTGGATGAGGTAGTTGTTACCCGTAAAGCAAGTAGACCTTTCAGGGATAAGTTTATGGGACGTTTAGATAGTTTGGCACAGATGGACATTGGTATGCCTTGGGTGTGCCCGGATGGACATTTGGAAAATTATAAAGACGGATATACGGTACATCATGACCCCCGTTATTGTCCCAATGCAAATATCGTTCCTCTTGAAGAACGAAGTAAACCGGTAGAGGGTAAAACGTATCGAATTATTAAACCTAAATATTTCGATGGAGGAAAATGGTTTATTGTGGAAGACGAACAATATGTCGTTTATCACGGTCCTATTTATTCGGAAGAAGAGCTTCTCCGTCGTAACAACCTTTGGCGTACCAAAGGCTACTACGCTGCCCGTGAATTTTACCAACCGGACGAAATAGATATGCAATTGTCAACTCCTGATGCCCGTAATACATTGTTATGGCAACCTTCCGTCGTAACGGATGAAAAAGGGGAGGCGGAAGTTTCTTTCTATTGTTCCGATATCAATACCGGATTTGTGGGAATAGCGGAGGGTGTTGATGGAACGGGACTGCTCGGTACAGGGAAATGTGAGTTTAGGGTCGTTAGAAATTTTAATTGAATAAGATTGAATGAAGTTAGAGGATATAGTTGAGCATTATGGCACAATGGTCGCAACCATTGCCCACCGGATGATTCAGAACAGGGAGATTGCGAAGGAGGCGGCTCAGGAAGTCTGGTATGAGGTGTTTAAGAGCCTGCCTTCGTTCAATGCAGATTCTGAATTATCGACCTGGATTTATACGATTGCGAAGCGGACTATTTCGCGGTATGCTCAAAATGAAAAGGTGGCGACCTTGGTGAAGCTGGAGCAATTCAGGGCCTTGCAGGAAATCGAATATACCGGTTCTGATGAGGAACGGAAAGAGTGGGTCAAAGAAAGATGTGACTGGTGCTTGACGGCTTTGAATCATTGCCTGAATAATGATGCCCGGCTAATTTTTATTTTTAAGGAGAATATAGGGCTTTCTCATAAAGAGATCGGGGAGATTATGGAAATGTCAGTGGAGAATGTCCGTAAGATATACTCCCGTTCCATTGATAAGATTAGCTATTTTCTGACCGATACCTGTCCGCTTTATAATCCTGCGGGAACCTGTAAATGCAGGATTTGTAAACAGGTCTTTTTTATTGACCTGGATAAAGAATATACCACAGTCGCCAAAATGATACGGTTGGCCGACCTGTATCAGAAGTTTGAAAAAGATTTGCCCCGGAAGAATTATTGGGAAAAATTTTTGGACTGAGTTGTCACAATCTCTACACTGTTACTCACTAATTATAATGTATAACTTAAAAAGTAACATTATGATGAGTAAAATTGAATTTTTGAGAGAACAAATTATTGAAGTACGGAATTTTGTAAACCGTCTGATTTCAGAAATGCCCGAAGAGCTATGGTACACAATTCCGGAAGGTACGGATTCAAACTTTGCCTGGCAGATCGGGCATCTGCTGGTTTCACAGAATTTTCATGCCATTACAACGATAACCGGGGTAAATGAAGATATTAAACGGCAGATACCAATTGCCCGTTATAATAAAATCTTTAATGGTATGGGGACTTTGCACCGTTCCGCCGAAAGGAACTTTATCCCTGCTTCGGAATTAAAGGAACAATTGGATTTTGTACACGATATTTGCCTTGCAAACCTACTGACTCTTAACGATGAAACTCTGAAAGAACCCCTTGAACCAATCCCGTTTAAGCATCCCGTTGCCGATATAAAGTACGAAGCCTTGTCCTGGTGTTTCAAGCATGAGATGTGGCATAGTGCCGAGATGGAGGCAATAAAAAGGGCTTTGGGATATCCGATAGTCTGGATGAAGTAATAAATCTGTTCGTGAACAATGTTATAAAACATATTGTTATATACACAAAGGCAAAAAGAAAAAAGAGAGATAGATTCGGAGGCAGCGGCCTCCATGTTTAGGTTTATTAATTTAATGTTTAGGTATTATGAGACGTTTAGGTATGGCTGTATCAGCCATTTTATTATGTGCAACGGTAGGTTTTGCACGCGAGAACCGGAACAATGTGAGTAAAGAACCGTTTGCTATTAACTTTGAGAAACTGAGTTATTATTTACAATTAACCCCGTCTCAGACGGGTGAAGTAGCAAATATAAATGAATTTTTCCTGGATAAACAACGTGAAAGTCTTCGTGCCAGCGAAAGCCAGCAACAAAAAAAGATGCATCAGGCTGTTTATGGAAATCTGAAGTTGATGAAAAAGGTTCTGACGCCCGATCAGTATCGCAAATATGTAACATTGTTGAATGTGACAAATAATAATAATCGTGCACTGAACCTTTAATATAAAAGGTGAGGGGGATTTGTTCCCCGGATCGCGATTGTTGAAAACAGGTGGAAGAGATTACGCAATTTGTTTGTGTAGTCTCTTCTTTTTTTATCTATCTTTGCGGCATTGAAAACAAATAATGATTGAATCTAAATTATGAAACAACTTGGTTTTCCTTCTAATGCTACATTGAAGAGTAATGCAGCCGATTATTCTCTGATTGTGGTTGGGGCTTTTTTGCAGGCATTGAGTTATGTACTTTTCCTGGCTCCCTTTAAAATTGTACCGGGGGGTGTTTATGGTATTTCCATCGTTTTGCATTATGTGACGAAAGGTGTTTTCTCCATTTTTCCGGACGGTTTGCCGATGGGTGCTACTGCCTTATGTTTTAACGTTCCATTGTTGTTGCTGGCAATGAAAAAGATCGGTCTTGCTTCAGGACCGAAAACGATCGTGACATTTGTGCTTATTTCCGTCTTTACGGACACATTATCCTATTTTTGCGGAACGGAACCGCTGGTGGAAAATGATACGTTTATCGCTTGTTTCTATGGAGGGGCGATATTGGGTATCGGTGTGACTTGTGTGTTTAAGGCGCAAAGTACCAGTGCGGGAACAGATGTGTTGGCCCGTGTTATTGCCAATAATTCCAATTTGAAAGTAAGTAATATGATTATAATACTGGATTCTGCGATCGTGATGTTAGGCTTGATCGTATTCCAGGACTGGGCGGTTCCATTGTATTCCTGGTTCGCTATTTTCGTGTATGGAAAGGTTGTTGAAATGTTCCAGACGGAGAATCCGAATCGTGCCGTCTTTATCGTATCGAAGAAGACACAGGAGATAAAAGACCTGATTGTCGGAAAGATGGGGATGCGGGGTACTTTCCTCCACGGACGGGGCATGTATGAAGGAAAGGAAAAAGAGATCATCTTTACCATTGCCGAACGTAAGGATATGCCGCGCCTGAAAGATGAAATTAAGGAGATCGATCCGAACGCTTTTATTTCTACTATGCATGCGAGCAAGGATTCGCCTCGTCCGGGAATCTGAGGAATTGAAAATTAATAATTTAAAATTGAAAATTAAATGGGGAGATTAACTGCAAACCGATATTAATTTTCAATTTTCAACTTTCAATTTTCAATTATTTCCTATCTTTGCCGAACTTTAAACTAACATATAGAAAAAGTAATGCCTAATATCTCACAGCGGGGTGTCAATATGCCGGCTTCCCCCATTAGAAAACTCGTTCCGCTAGCCAACAAGGCTAAAGCAAAGGGTACCAAGGTGTACCATCTGAATATCGGTCAACCGGATTTACCTACTCCCGAGGTCGCGATGGAGGCCATGCGCCGTATTGACCGTAAAGTATTGGAATATTCTCCGAGTGAGGGAATTCGTAGTTTCCGTGAGAAATTGGTTAAATATTATGCGAAATTCAATATCAATGTCGATGTTGAAGATATAATCATCACTACCGGAGGCTCGGAAGCTGTATTCTTTTCGTTTATGGCTTGTCTGGATCCGGGGGATGAAATTATTGTTCCCGAACCTGCGTATGCAAACTATATGGCGTTTGCCATTTCCTGTGGAGCTGTGATCAAAACAGTTCCGTCTACTATCGATGAAGGCTTTGCTCTTCCTTCGGTGGAACGGTTTGAGGAGCTGATCACTCCGCGTACCAAAGCGATCCTGATCTGTAACCCGAATAATCCGACCGGTTATCTGTACACACAGAAGGAAATGGATCAGATTCGTGATATCGTAAAGAAATATGATCTGTTCCTGTTCTCGGATGAGGTATATCGTGAATTCTGTTATACGGGTGCTCCTTATATCTCGGCATTCCATTTGAAGGGTATCGAGAATAATGTGGTGCTGGTGGATTCGGTTTCCAAACGTTACAGCGAATGCGGTATCCGTATCGGTGCGCTGATTACGAAGAACCAGATGGTGAAGGAAAATGTTATAAAATGGTGTCAGGCACGTCTGAGTCCTCCTTTGGTCGGACAGATCATTGCAGAGGCTTCACTGGATACGCCTGAAGATTATATGCTGGATGTTTACAACGAATATGTGGAACGCCGTAAATTCCTGATCGACGGGCTGAACCGTATTCCGGGTTGTTATTCTCCGATCCCTATGGGGGCCTTCTATACGGTTGCCAAATTGCCGGTGGATGATGCCGATAAGTTCTGTGCCTGGTGTCTGGACGAGTTCGAATATGAAGGACAGACGGTTATGATGGCTCCGGCATCCGGTTTCTATACAACACCCGGTTTGGGGAAAAATGAAGTGCGTATTGCGTATGTCCTGAAAAAGGAAGATTTAGCAAAAGCACTGGTGGTTCTGGCAAAGGCGTTGGAGGCTTATCCGGGAAGAGTCATTTAATCAACTGAATCGAATTGAACTTAGAACTATTTATAGCACGAAAAATTCATTTCAGTAAGGAGGGGAATCGTCAGGTTACTCCTCCTGCTGTTCGTATTGCCATAGTCGGTGTAGCGCTAGGGTTGGCGGTGATGATTCTTTCGGTCGCTATTGTGATTGGTTTTAAGAAAGAGGTTCGTAATAAGGTGATTGGTTTTGGTTCTCACATTCAGATCACCAATTTTGATAATAACAGTTCGTATGAAACGACGCCGATTGCGGTGAGCGATTCTTTACTTCAGGCGCTCCGGGAGTTTCCTGGCATCAAGCATATAGAAGGATATGCCACTAAAATGGGCATTTTGAAAACGGATAGTGATTTTCAGGGTGTCGTATTGAAAGGGATCGATACGGATTATGACTGGAGTTTTTTCCGGAACAACCTGAAAGAAGGTGAGTTGCTGACGATAGACCCCAAAAAGACTTCGACTGATGTGATCATTTCCAAATATTTATCCGACTTGCTGGGATTGAAGCTGGGCGATAGTATTCGGACTTATTTTGTGCAGGAAGATGTTCGTGCCCGAAAACTCAATATCGCCGGGATTTACGAGACCGGCTTTATGGATTATGACAAGCTATTTGTTTTGGTTGACATTAAGCAGATCCGCCGATTGAACGGTTGGGAGAAGGATGAGGTTAGTGGGCTGGAATTGCTTGTAGATGATTACGATAAGCTGGACCAGATTGCGGAAGACCTGTATTTCAATCTGGTGGAGAAACAGGACCGTCATGGGAATACCTATTTTACTCGTTCGATAAAGGAGATGAATCCTATGATATTTAACTGGCTCGATGTGCTGGATGTGAATGTGGTAGTTATTCTTATCCTGATCTTTGCGGTTGCAGGGTTTACTATGATTTCCGGTTTGCTTATTATTATTCTGGAGCGGACGAATATGATCGGTATCCTGAAAGCGTTGGGTGAGAACAATGTCAGTATCCGCAAGATATTTCTTTATATTTCTTTCTTCCTGATCGGGAAGGGGATGCTTTGGGGAAATGTGGTTGGTATCGCTATTTGTTTGATCCAGTCTCATTTTCGTATAATAAAACTGGATCCTTCCATCTATTATCTGGATGCGGTGCCTATTGATTTAAGTATAGTCTCCTTGATTCTCCTGAATATCGGGACTTTATGCGCATCGATGCTGATGATGCTCGGTCCGTCTTACCTTATCACGAAGATCGATCCTGCCAAGAGCATACGATTTGAGTAATTTTCAATTCATTTATTTCCCAAGCGGAATGTATAATCGTTTTTTCCTCTGAATATCCTGTAAATTCTTACGTATAGATTGAACAGGGGCAGCAGCAGTTCCAGGAGGAACAGCCAGCCGGTTACAGGTTTCTGTTGCAGGAGTTTGGCTGATTTGTGCAGGATTGTCGCTTTGGTTGAAAAACGTATGATGTATAATAATCCTGCCAGTATGGATATCAGCCAGTTGCCTAAAATACCCATGACGATACTGGTGATTACCGCGATAAAGAAAAGGAAATAACTCAGGCTTTCCATCCTGAAAAAGGTCAGGTTCCAGCCTTTATAATAACGTTGGGTGGCGGCACGTGATACTTTCATCTCTTTCCACATGCTGAAACGGTCTATCTTTGCCATTTCCGTGATGCTCTCCGGAGAATATTCTACCCAGGTATTCTGATCGGTTGCAGACTCGTTGATAAATAAATCGTCATCGCCGGCATGCAGGCTGAGCGATTTGTAATACCCTTTATGGGCAAAGAATAAATCTTTCCGGTATGAGAGGTTACGGCCGTTGCCGGTATAGGGATTTCCGGTGAGGGCGGACGAGATATATTGCAATCCGGTTATCAGGTTATCATAAGCGACCAACTTATGGAAAAATCCTTTGTGATGCCCATATGCACAAAAGCCTAAAATGATGTTTGTACTGGAGGTATAGTTGCGTGCCATGGCTGATATCCAGTTTTTACCCATAGGTTCGCAATTGGCTTCCGTAAAAAGGAGGATGTCGTGTTTGGCGGCTTTGATACCGACAGTGAGTGCCAGTTTTTTACGGCTCAGGTATTTTACGTCTTCCGGGATATAGGTGTGATAAAGATGATCATATTCGTTCTTGAATGTTTTTAAAACTTCGTCACTCTCATCGGTGGAACCGTCGTTGACAACAACGATTTCGTATTCCGGATAGTCCTGGTTCAACAAAGCCGGAAGGTGTTTCTTTAGATTCTCCGATTCGTTCTTGGCATAGACAATCACGGAAACGGCAGGCTTTGCCTGTCCATGTGGCATTTGTCTTCTTTTAGCCTGTCTCAACGGGCGGGCATAAGTGACAAGATAATATAAGAGCTGGATGATAAATAGACCGGCAGTCGTGCCTGCCAGTATCATTTCTATATGATTGAAAATAAGTAAGTCGTTCATTCTTGAAGATGTAAATTAAAAAACGTACAAATGTACATGTTTCCTTCCTAATTACCACATTCAAAAAGAAATATCCTGAAGTTCCTGTTTATACCAGTAAATGTGCAATTAATGTAAAAGGCGGCCGGAAAGAAGGAAGTACTTTTGCTGCGGTAATTTTAATAGGAATAATGTGATGAATAGAAAAATGGGAATCGTGGTTCTGGTCCTTTCTTTATTAGCGGCTCTGGAACCTTTGAGCATAGATCTTTATCTCCCTGCTTTTACAGATATTGCTGAAAGCCTGCAAGTTTCTTTGAGTGAAGTACAAATATCCTTATCCATCTTTCTGGCAGGTTTTGCTATCGGACAACTGTTCTGGGGGACGCTTTCTGATTATTACGGACGGAAGAATCCGATCTTGGCAGCTACGGCTTTGTATACGATCAGTTCGTTTGCTTCCATCTATGTGACTTCGATCGAACAGTTGTGGGTAATCCGCTTTCTGCAAGCCTTTGGCGGTTGTGCCGGGGTGGTGGTAGGACGTGCTGCTGTGAATGATTTGTTTGTAAATGAACAGCGGACGAAGGTGTTCTCCCTGTTGGTGATCATTTCCGGAATTGCACCGGTTATTGCGCCGACTATCGGGAATTTGTTATTGAAACAGTGGCATTGGCACGGGGTGTTTAATACAATGGCCCTGTTAGGAGCCTTTACTATTCTGCTGACCTGGTTGTTTCTTCCGAAAAGTAAACCGGCGGCATTATCCGGAGAGATGAATGCGAAGAAGCCTTCGGTGAAAGAGATGGTAAAAGGATATGTCAGGGTGATGAAAGTATGGCCGTTCATGGTTTACACTATTATTGGTTGTATGGCTTATGGAGGTTTGATGGTCTATGTGTCTAATGCACCTTTTCTGATTATGGAGAAGGGGGGGATGTCGGGTGATACGTTTGCAATCATTTTTGCGATCAATTCGTTGGGATTGATGTTCGGGACTTATATTATTAATTTTATGCTGAAATATATGACGTTGAAGAAGCTGGTACGATATACGCTGGCTGTGCAGCTGTTGATCGGGACATTACTGATTGTTACAGCTTTTGCTTTGACTTCTGTTATTCCTTTGTTGGTGCTGGTATTTCTGAATCTGATTCCGATCGGGTTATTGTTACCGGCTACGACATCGCTCGGTTTGGCTTATTTTAAGGAAGACAGCGGATCTGCTTCGGCATTGATGGGATTTTTGCAATTGTTCTTTACCGGTGTCCTTTCGGCAGTAGTCAGTTTCTTACAAAATGATTCGGTTGTCCCGATGATGTGCGGATTATTTGTTTGCGGGTTGACTTCTTTTGTGCTGCTGTTTGTCGATACGCGTCGTCGCCTGGCGGTGATTAAGGTCCGTTCATGACAGGTCTTTCTTTAGCAGCGACCGGAATTGCTCGGGCGTGTATCCGCTTTGTTCCTTGAAAAAACGGGTGAAATAAGATGCTTCGCTGAATCCGAGATCGAACGCTATTTCTTTGAAATTCGAAGCGCCATGGCTTATCATGCGTTTGGCTTCCAATAACAGCCGTTGGTCGATCAGTTGTTTAACTGTGTGACCGACGGCTTTTTTTGTCAGTTCGTTCATCCGTTTGTTGCTGAGGTTTACTTCGCGGGCATAAAAGTCGGTTGTGCGTTCACTGATAAAATGGGTGTCGATCAGGGAAAGCACTCTGTTGACGCGGATGTCCTGGTTGCCCGGGGCATTGGTATGCAGCAGTAATAAGTGGGTGATAAAAGCATGCATATAAGAATTTAGCAGGCTTTTGCGGTGCAACCCTTCGTGTTCGGCATAAATCAGGTCTGCTATCCGGCGGACGGCAGGAGCTTCGCTACCGGGAAGGGTGAGAATGTCCGGGAATGAATAATCGGCATAGCTCTCGATATGCAGGCATAGCCGTTCGAAATAATCGCGATTGATGGCAAACAGAAAACCTTTTTGTTCTTTCAGTTTCATGGTGTGTACCTGTCCCGGACGGATCAGGAAAATCTGGTTGGATTGTAGCGGATGCTCGGTGAAGTCGATGCTGTGACTATCCCCCGGCCCGGTTTCCATGAAAAATAAAAGTTCGTAAAAGTTGTGACAGTGTGATCCCCGGAAATTCAATGGTGCGCAGTTTTCGATGCGTTCGGCGACGAAGAAATCACTTTCATCCAGGTTATGTACGGGAATATTATCTAAGAACATTTCACTCTATTTTATCGCAAAGATAGTTTTTAATTCCTTATTTTTGTGTGGTATATCCCCGTGAAATATGAATGAAAATGTACTTGAAAAATTGAAAGTATTAGCAGAATCAGCTAAATATGATGTATCCTGCGCGTCAAGCGGCACATCCCGTTCCGGAAAGAAAGGAATGATAGGCAGTGCGGCTGGCTGGGGTATTTGCCATAGTTTTGCGGAGGACGGACGGTGTATTTCTTTGTTGAAGATTATGCTGACCAACAATTGCATGTATGATTGTGCCTACTGCATTAACCGCCGGAGCAATGATTTGCCGCGAGCTACGCTTTCGGTTACGGAGCTGGTCAATCTGACGATCGAGTTTTACCGGCGTAATTATATAGAAGGGCTTTTCCTCAGTTCAGGCGTGGTACGCAGTCCGGATTATACGATGGAACGGTTGGTGCGCGTGATAAAAGATCTGCGTCTGGTTCATCGTTTCAACGGGTATATCCATATGAAAAGCATTCCCGGTGCCAGCCAGGAATTGGTGAACGAAGCCGGTTTGTATGCCGATCGTCTGAGTGTGAATATCGAGATTCCCAACGAAAAAAGTTTGCAGGTGCTTGCACCGGAAAAAGACTTTAAAAGCGTCTTTGCTCCGATGCGTTATATCCAGCAGGGGGTATTACAGAGTGCAGAGGAACGGAAGCGTTTCCGTCATGCTCCGAGGTTTGCTCCCGCCGGACAAAGTACGCAGATGATTGTCGGGGCGACTGCCGATACGGACAAGGATATTCTCCGCCTGTCGTCGGCCCTGTATCAACGTCCGACGATGAAACGTGTTTATTATTCCGGTTTCATTCCCGTGAACGATTATGATAACCGGCTGCCGGCATTGAAACAGCCGCCTTTGGTGCGGGAGAACCGTTTGTATCAGGCTGATTGGTTGTTGCGCTTTTATGAATTCAAAGTGGATGAGATCGTGAACGATGCTTATCCGGAACTCGATCTGGAGGTCGATCCGAAATTATCGTGGGCGTTGCGAAATCCGCATATGTTTCCGGTCGATATCAACAAAGCTGATTACGAGTTGCTTCTGCGCGTTCCCGGTATCGGGGTGAAATCGGCGAAGATGATCATCGTTTCCCGCCGTTACTCCCGTCTCGGGTCGGAGCAATTGAAGAAGATTGGGGTTGTGATGAAGAAAGCGCAATATTTCATTACCTGTCATGAACTGGCGATGCGGACGGTTAACGAACTGACGCCGGAGAATGTGCGCCACATCCTGATTCAAAAGAAGGGAAAACAATTTGACGACCGGCAACTAACATTTCAATTCCGGGACTAAACAAGATGATTGCTTTTATATATGACAAAACTTTCGAGGGATTACTGACTGCCGTCTTCGACGCTTATGTCCGGAAATCGTTTCCTGATGTGTTGCTGGCCGAAGGGGAACCGTTGCCTTTGTTCTGTGAGGAGACGGTGACAATCTGTTCCGACAAGCAAAAAGCCGACCGTGTCTGGAAAGGCCTTGAAAAGAAAATATCCAAACTGTCCCTTTCCGGACTGACAGTCTCCTGGTTGTCGGAGCTGCCGGAGATCGACATGCTTTTATTCCGCTATATCCGTAAGGCGATCGACTATTCCAAGTCTATCGAGGTGAATTTCGGCGATCCTGATGTATTGCAGATGTCCAAAATATGGAAGAAGGTGAGTAATGAGCGTCTTCGTATCATGCAGTTTCTTCGTTTCCAGAAGGCGGTGGATGGTACCTATTTCTCGGCTGTCGAACCTATATATAATGTATTACCGCTTGTACTTCCTTATCTGAACGACCGTTTCGGTGACCAGAAATGGCTGATCTACGACATGCGCCGTGAATACGGATATTATTATGATCTGAAGGAAACGATCGAAGTTCGCTTTGAACAGAAGGAGGCACATCTGCTTTCCGGTTTTCTGAGTGAGGAGCTGATGGATGAAAACGAAAAACTTTTCCAACAGATGTGGAAAGAATATTTTAAAACGATCGCGATAAAAGAAAGAATCAATCCGAAACTGCACCGGCAACATTTGCCGGTTCGTTTCTGGAAATATATGACGGAAAAGCAGTAGGAAAGTCCGAAAATGGCTTCGGCTTGTTTTCTCACTCGTGAGAAAATGCCGGGCAGAGGAGTTGGGTTATTTTTGCCAGATCTCCCAGGCCGCAAAAGCCTGAAGCAGCAACATTTCGAGTCCGTTCTTGACGACAGCCCCTTTTTCTTTTCCTTTTTTCATGAAGAGCGTTTCATCCGGGTTATACAACAAATCATATAACAGATGATTTGGGGTGAGCAAATCGTATGGAATATCCGGGCAACTGTTGACATTGGGGAACATTCCCAATGGGGTCGTATTGACGATGACGGTGTATTGCTCCATTGTTTTCGGAGTGATTTCGTCATAGGTAATACAAAATTCCTTCGGTTTGCGTGAAACCAGGGTTGCTCCGACACCCAGTTGCTTTAGTCCCTGGAATACGGCTTTGGAGGCGCCGCCTGTCCCCAGGATCAATGCTTTCCGATGTGTTTCATTTAATAAAGGATCGATAGACTGTTTGAAGCCGATGATATCAGAGTTGTATCCTTTCAGTTTTTTACCGAAAAGGCCTTTTGTGAATTTGATAACGTTCACGGCTCCGATCAGGCGGGCGTCTTCATCCAGTTCGTCCAGATAAGGAATGACCTGTTCTTTGTAAGGAATCGTTACATTCAGACCATTCAATTCGGGATTCTCTTTCAGTACATTTTTAATTTCCTTGATATTCGGAATCTCGAAATTCACATATTGGGCATCTATTTTTTCCGCTTCAAACTTCTGGTTGAAATAAGTTTTGGAAAACGAATGTCCGAGTGGGTATCCCAATAAACCATATTTCTGCATAACCTTTTCTAGTATTTGTTTATTTCGTAGGGGTGGTTCGCGAACCATCCTTACAACCTGTGTATAATGAACAAATTCCAAAGGTGAAGGTGCGTGCTTTCGCCTGGGCAAATCCCTGGCGGGCAAGCAATTCTTCCATGACCTTACCTTGAGGAACGACTTTGATGGATTCCGGAAGATAGCTGTAAGCGGCTTTCTCTTTTGAAAATAACCGGCCAATAAATGGAATGATCGTTTTTGAATAAATAGGGTAGAGCTGTTTCATCGGGAAATGTTCCGGTGTGGAAAGTTCCAGAATCATGAGATGGCCGCCGGGTTTGAGTACCCGGAACATCTCGGCAATACCTTGTTCGATATTTTCAAAGTTACGTACTCCGAATGCGGCGGTAACGGCATCGAATGAATTGTCCGGATAAGTGAGTGCCGTACAGTCCTGTTGTTCGAACGATATATACTCCGATAAACCGGCTTTCGCTACCTTTTCGCGTCCGACCTGCATCATGCCTTCTGAAATATCGGCCCCGATGATCCGGTTGGCTTTTAGTTTCCGGTGCATGGAAATGGCCAGGTCGCCCGTTCCGGTGGCAATATCCAGTATGGATTGCGGAGAAAAAGGCCGCAGGAAAGCAATGCCTTTCCTGCGCCATATTTTATCGATACCGAACGAGAGCGTATGGTTCAGTAGATCGTAAGTGCCTGCAATAGAGTCGAACATGCGTTTGACTTGCGTGCCCTTCTGTTCCTCCTGGTTGTAAGGTAAAATCTGTTCCGAACCGTACTTCATATATGCTTATTTATTGTTCAGATAATCGGTTACATTTTTTTCGATGCGGGCCAACAGATTGTCTGTGTCGCCTTTTTCAAATTTCTCGCCGGTGATATGTTCGAAGAGTTCGATATAACGTTCGCTGATACCTTCAACGATAGCCGGAGTCATTTCCGGAACCTGCTGTCCGGCTTTGCCCTGAAAACCGTTGTCCATCAACCATTCGCGAACGAATTCTTTAGACAGCTGTTTCTGCGGTTCACCTTTGGCGAACCGGTCTTCATACCCTTCCGAGTAGAAATAGCGTGAAGAGTCGGGCGTATGGATTTCGTCGATCAGGTAGATCTTTCCATCGCGGTGACCGAATTCATATTTTGTATCTACCAGGATCAGGCCGCGTTGTGCTGCGATTTCCGTACCACGTTTGAACAACTCCATCGTATATTTTTCAAGAACGGCGTAGTCTGCTTCAGAAACAAGTCCCTGTTTCAGGATTTCTTCTTTGGAGATGTCTTCGTCGTGAGCTCCGATAGCAGCTTTAGTTGTCGGAGTGATGATCGGTTCCGGGAAACGCTGGTTTTCGCGCATTCCTTCCGGCAGTTTCACACCACAGATTTCACGTACACCGCTTTTGTAAGCACGCCATGCACTACCGCAAAGGTAACCGCGTACGATCATTTCAACAGGGAAACCTTCGCACTGTACACCAACGGTAACCATTGGGTCCGGTGAAGCTAATTTCCAGTTCGGGCAAATGTCGGTGGTCGCGTCAAGGAATTTGGCAGCAATCTGGTTCAACATCTGGCCTTTGTAAGGAATACCTTCCGGCAATACTACGTCGAAAGCTGAGATACGGTCGGTTGCGACCATCACCAATACTTCGTCATTGATATTGTACACATCGCGTACTTTACCATGATAGACACTTTTTTGTCCCGGGAAATTGTAATCTGTTCTAACTAACGCCTTCTTCATGACCAATTTATTTTTGATTATTTATCTGATAGTTTGTTGTTTTTTTCTATTTTTTTTGCAGCGGTTTCCGCTTTCTTTTTCTCATCGAATTTATCGTATGCTTCAACGATTCGCTGTACCAGCTTATGACGAACGATGTCTTTCTTGTCAAATTCCACCTTGCCTATTCCTTTGACACCTTTCAGTATCTGCATCGCCTGCACAAGGCCGGAGGTCGCGGTAGGGGGAAGGTCGATCTGTGTCACGTCGCCGGTAATGATCATTTTAGCGTTCATACCCAAACGGGTGAGGAACATTTTGATCTGGTGCGTCGTTGTATTTTGTGCTTCATCAAGGATAATAACGGCATCGTTCAGCGTACGTCCGCGCATAAAAGCCAACGGGGCGATCTGAATCACGTTGTTTTCCATGTACTCTTTGAGTTTGGCACCCGGAATCATATCCTGCAATGCATCGTACAGAGGTTGCAGGTACGGATCGAGCTTATCTTTCATTTCTCCCGGAAGGAATCCCAGCTTTTCGCCGGCCTCTACAGCGGGACGACTCAGGATAATCTTCCTTATTTCCTTATTCTTTAACGCTTTCACTGCAAGAGCTATTGCAACGAATGTCTTACCTGTTCCGGCAGGGCCGGTAGCAAAGACCAGGTCGTTCTCTTCAAAAGCTTTTACGAGTATTTGTTGATTTTCGGTGCGGGCAACGATTGCCTTCCCGTTCATTCCGTGGATAATCAGGTTTTCCTGTTTGACGACTGTCGGAGTTTTTCCTTTGATAATGTCGAGGATGACATCTTCGCTCAGGGAGTTAAATTCCTCGCAGTATTTTTCTACTTCACGGATCTTCTTAAGGAACAGTTCGGATTCGTCTTCGTCTCCGATTACTTTCATCACATTTCCGCGGGCAACGATGCGAAGCTTGGGAAACAGTGTTTTAATCAGCTGCATGTTCGCATTATTCACTCCGTAAAAAATAACCGGGTCTACACTTTCAAGAATATAAATACGTTCTATCATCCGTTCTTTTCCTTGTCTTATTTTTTTATGTTTTTATTCCCTTTGATTTAGGTACGCAAAATTAGCAATATTCTTTATCTCATGAATATATTCCTGTCTTTTTTTGATATTACCGGTGGAACATTTCTTTTAGCCGCCAGTTGTCCTGCCTGCAATCCCATATGGCGTGTATCTCGATCAGGGTTGGACTGATGGTGTAAATCAGCTTGAAGTGTTTTTCGACAACCAGGGAGCGGAAATTCTGAGGAAATTCTTCCAATAAAGGTTCGGAAATTCCGGCATAGGGAAATGTCTTCAAAGGTTCAGCAGAATCAAGTAGCTTATTATATATGCGGATTGCAGATCTTTCACTTTTCTCGCTGTAATATTCGTAAATGTCGTCAAGTAAGGCGATGGCTCGTGGTAACCACTTTAGTTTTATTTGCATAATGGATGTCTTTTGCGTAATTCTTCTGTAGTCATTCCCAAGCCTTGTTTGGATTCTTCGATAGATTTCTTCAGCACCTCTTTCAGTTCCTCAACCGTCATTTGTGCCGGATATCTCTCCGTCTTCTTTTCTGTATGCTGGCTGATCAGCTTTTTGATCTTGTTCAGCAACTGCTCATCGTCGATTTTGGTGAGTTGTTCGATCAGTGAAAGTTTTAGTTCTAAAGTACTCATATTCTTATTAATTAATTGTGTTGACCACAAAAATAGGTAATTCTTTTTGATCTTCATACAACAAAGTATTGTAATTTTCTTATTTTTGTCCTCCGTAAAATTGAAAAGGATGAAAATAGCTGTTAATGCAATTATATTGTTTTTTGTACTGGTGTTGACCAGTGTGTTCCCTTCCTGTAAAGAAAAACGTGGCGAGTTGAAAACCATCTGGTATAACGGAAGTTATAATCGTGATTTTAACGATTTGAATGACGTCCAGCTGGCTGTCGCCCAAAAGATCGGGATAGAACCCATCAGTAACCGTGAAGATGCCGAACATGCTTCCAAAAAGATGCAGGAGATCAAAACCGGCGATTATTATGAAGTGGAAGAACTGAAACACTCTATCCCTTATCTGATTCCGGAAGCGGCAACCTTACTGGAAGATATCGGCCGTAATTTTCAGGACTCCCTTTATAATCTGAATGCATCTCTCTATAAAATAAAAGTAACCAGCGTTACCCGTACGGTAGATGATGTGAAGAAACTGGGCAAACGCAATTACAATGCTTCCATGAACTCGGCTCACCGTTATGGTACAACCTTTGACGTTTCCTGGGTGCGTTATACCAAGATCAATGAGAAAGATACCCTGAATATCGACAACGACCGCTTGAAAATGGTACTTGCGTCAGTGCTTCGTGACCTGAAAAGAGCAGACCGTTGTTATATAAAGCACGAACGCAAGCAAGGATGTTTCCATATCACAGTTCGTAAATAAACTGTTATAAGAGGCTTTTTACAGAATTTTCTCTTCGATGATCTTCTTCAACTCGTGTTTGGGCATAGTTCCCAGCATGAGTTCTTTGGTCCCGTCCGTTTTACAGATAAGAAGGGTAGGGATTGTGCGGATATTAAAGAGCGTTTCGAGATCTTCTTCTTTGTCTACATTCACTTTATAAATATCCAATCGTCCTTCATATGTTTGGGCGAACTCTTCCAGTATCGGGTCGAGACGTTTACAGTAACCGCACCAGGGAGCCTGGAAATCTACGATACAAGGTTTGTCACCTACATATTTCCAGTCTTTCGGGGCAGCTTCGACGTTACCTATTTTTTGAATGAATTCAGTCTTTGTTAGTTTTATCGGTTTCATATATTCATTGTTTTAATTGACAATGCAAAATTACATTCCTTCGGTGACTAACGGAATGGCAATATAACTTATATTTTTGTCAATTTTTCCCAGGGGTATATCTTTACCGTTTCTCCGGCATATTACCGGTAGCCTCGGAGAGGAAAGATAAAACAATGTCTCTATGAGGACTATTCAGTAACAGATAGATAAGCTCGGTAAACTTGACCGGGAGCATTTCCTTTTTTAGCTTTTTCTCCAGGTTATGGTATAGCTGGACGGCGTTGAAAAAGTTCCGGAAGACCTTTTGCCGGGGGATGATATATACTTTTTGTCTGGTAACAGGCGGTTGGTACAGACTCAAGGCGCTGATCACTTCCGGGAGTTTGAGAATGCACTGTGCTGTCCATTGGTCGAAGAAGAAGGTAAATCCGGAATGATTCTGATCATTGGCTGATTCGGAAAAAGCGTATGTTCCCGGTGGGATAAGGGCTAATTCTCCTTCTTCAATGATCTGCTCGGAATCGCTGTTTTTCAAACATAACGTACCGGATACTGCATACACAATAGAATAATCTGTCAGGAAATTCCGGGTGTTTTCCTGAGAAGAAGATGTTGAAATGCGCATGCTTTCTAAAAGATCCGGCAAGATAAAGTTTTCCACTACCATCATATACCTCTGAGTCTCTGACTCTTTTTTTCGTGTATTACAGCTTAATCAATAATATAAAATCCTTACTAAAATAATAACAGGTCTACCATTTCATATACACCTGTTTTCTATAAATTCGAGATAAAGATAAGCCTTTTCTTTAAAAAAACGATAAGAATGAGGTAGTTAGAATCTCTTTTTTTCTGACGGGAAGCCTGCTGGCCGCCCTTAAAACAGTTGGATAAGAAGTAAACCAAGCAATACAGAAACACCGGTCGCGATCAGTCCGGGAACCATAAAAGAATGATTTAAGATATATTTACCAATATGCGTAGTTCCCGTACGGTCGAAATTGATCGCAGCCACGACTGTCGGATAATTCGGGATGAAAAAGTATCCGTTCACGGCAGGGAAGAGGGCGATCAGCATATACGGAGAGATCCCCAGCGCTAACCCTAAAGGAAGCAAAGCACGAACGGTAGCTGCCTGGCTGAATAATAAGATAGACATCAGGAACAGGGCAATCCCGAACAGCCAGGGCATAGCCGTAACGATCTGCTCGATAGAACCTTTCAGTTCCGCCATATTTCCACCGATAAATGTGTCACCCATCCAGGCAATACCGAAGATAGCGACAACCGCCTGCATGCCGGCAGAGAAAACCGATCCCTGTACCGCCTTGATCCCGTCTGTCCGGGTAGCCAGTAAAATAATGGCCGCCGCCGATAACATCAGTATTTCGATAATATAAGCCATTGACAACGATTGCCCATTGAATACCGGACGAATACTTTCGATAGAACCGAACAGGATAATCCCGATTGTCGCCAGGATAAAGATAATGACCGACCAGCCGGCCGCTTTCTGGTTTTTGACATCTTTCAGTTCATATTTCTGGGTAGTGAATTCTCCTTCAGCAATACGTCTTTTGAATTCAGGATCATCTTCCAGTTCCTTGCCGACACGCAGGGAATAGAATGCTCCCGCCAGGACACCTGCCAATGTGCAGGGTACTGAGATCATCAGGATATCGAACAGGCTGACATTGAACCCCTGTCCGGTCAACATACTTAACAGGGCAACGGTTGCTGCAGAGATCGGACTGGCTGTAATCGCTTGCTGTGAGGCGATTACGGCAATACCCAGCGGACGTTCCGGGCGTATCTTCGTTTCGGTCGCCACCTCGGCAATAACCGGTAAAACAGAATAAGCCACATGTCCGGTTCCTGCAATAAAGGTAAAGAGATAGGTAACCAGCGGACTTAATATTGTAATCTTGGAAGGATTTTTACGAAGCAGCTTTTCCGCCCATTTCACCATCAGGTCCAACCCTCCGGCAGCCTGCATACAACTGGCTGCTGCAATGACCGCTACGATCATTAACATCACGTCGATAGGGGGTGACGTTGGTTCGAGGCCGAAGACAAAAGTCAGTACTGCCAGCCCCAGGCCACCCAGTACGCCTAAACCAATACCACCTAAACGGGCTCCGATAATTATTGCAACTAAAACGAAGGCTAATTGAATCAACATATTCTGTAACTTGTTATTGTAGATTTAGTTTGATAAAGTCGCAAATTTAGTTATTTTGCTGCATAATTGCATTATATCATAGTATTGTTTTTGTATAACGCTTAAATCTTTAAATCTCAATTAATACGATTTGTTAAAATACTATTTTGTATAAGCACTAATCATATAAAGCTGTATATTTGTTTTACAAATGATTTACATATGGCAACAATCACCTGGGTAGTGCTTAAGCATCACAAAAAAGCAGATGGAACATATAATCCTAAAATAAGAGTAACACATAAGCGTACAACAAAATATCTTCCAACAAGTATTTATACGCCTGCTGTTAGATTTAAGAAGGGATCTTCTTCTGGTATTATCACAGATAATTTTATACTTGATAGCCTAAACGATAAAGTTAAACATATAAGATCTATAATCAATGAATATTATGAGTCTGTTGAAGATTTAGAAGATGCCAATCAAGTAGTTGAGCTTTTAACAAGTGTTCAAAGTCGTCGTAAGACTAATATAGATTTCATTTCCTTTGGTCGAGATTGTATATCTAATATGAAAAAAGAAGGAACAAAAAAAACCAACACAATTTGGTTGAATATGTTTTGTAGGTATATAAAAAATAAAACAGGATGCGAAAAATTGCCTATAAACAAATTGAATAAAAAGGTGTTGAAGGATTACGAGAGGTGGTTGAGCATGCCGCATGAAATAGAATTGTTGAATAAAAAAACGAATAAAATCATCCGTGTAAGCAAACCGCCTTTGAATAGTACCAGCTTGCGCGCATATATAATTGGTTTATCCGGTATATTTAATAAAGCGAAGGAAATTTATAATGATTATGATATTGGTGATATTGTAATTAAAAATGATCCATTTGTTAATTACGATTTGCCGCTTATCGCAGTAGCTGAAAAAAGAGCACTTCCTGCTGCTGTGATAAGAAAAATTTATGAATACGAGCCTGCTGAACGCATAAAAGGTAAACGGCGTTTGAAGGTAGATATATTGGCAAGGGATCTTTTTATTATGTCATTTGCATTGGCAGGTATGAATATGGTAGATATTTTTAATTGTCCTGTCATTGGCGAAAGAATTGAGTATAAGAGGACGAAAACGAACGACAGAAAGAAAGAAGGTGCATTTATTAGTTTACCGGTGCCGAAGGAAATATATGATATTATAGATAGATATAAAGATATAACTAATAATCGTGGGTTTGCTTTTTATAGACAATATAAAAATGAGCTCTTATTGACACATGCTGTCAACAATGGATTAAAACATATCTGCGAGGCTATTGGTATTCCTGCTATTACTTTTTATGCTGCCCGGCATAGCTTCGCCACAATTGCTCGAAATGACTGCGACGTAAGTGTAGATGATGTTGCTTTTTGTTTAACTCATTCTTCCGGGCATAATATTACAGATATGTATATTAAGCCTGATTATAGCAGGACTGATAAAGTTATTCAAAAAGTTATTGATTTTGTTTTTAATACCGAGGAGTAGACTAGATTAAGTTTTTGTTGGTAAATTTATTATAACACAATCTTTTTCTTCATCTATCCTCAGACGGCTTCCCCCAGACGCCTGAAATTAAATGTTATCTTTTTCCCAGGGTGCTTTAATAGCTCGTTTTCTTCTTCTAGCTCTTTAATGCGCTTTTCCTGTGATTTTATGGTTTGCTGCAAATATTGGATCGCCTTAATAAAGTTACTATCATCCATAACAACTAGTTGTTATAGAAAAACAAGTCAAGATAAAAAAAGATTATAGGATATTGTTAATTAATAAGTTAAATTTTATTTAGGGTGTATATTGATTACATAGCTTTTTGCGATCTTGTTGATTTACTTATACTTTTTAATAATTCAATCTCATTTCTCAATTTATTATTAATCACCTCTTCGTTTTTTAATTGTTCAGTGAGACTACTAATTTTACCCTGCTGATCAGATATTGTTTTTGACAGATTAAGGATTAATTCTGATATGTCATTTCCTTCTTTATTTGTTTCCTTATTGATGATACTTGGGGATTTAAGCATAGTTCTTCCTTCTTCTTCGCCAAGAATAAGCCATTCGATATTTAATTCAGGATATATTCGCATAATATCGGCTAATTTATCTGAGCCTATTGAACCTTTAATTCTAGCAAAATAGCCTTTTGATATTCCTACTGTTGATGCTAATTTGTTAAGCGTTATTCTTTTATACTTAACAAATTCGGCCAATCTGTCTACTATATTCATATGTATAGATGTATATGTTCCCCGTGGAACAGTTAATAATTGTTTAAAGAGTGAATATTTGCACCTTTATATTTTGTACAGGTGTAAATATTCACCATATTTGCACTGTAAACGTTTTAAGAAAGCGTTTTAAATGAACAAATGTTGAACAATTGGCAAAAGTAGCAAAAAATGGAGAAAGCAACAATTATCAAAAAAATTTCAGCGGTTGAAACCTTATTGAATATTCCTGAAGGAGAGACAAGAACGATCGACAGGACTGTCATTAGGTTTTCTTCTATTCGAACTGCCATTTACAACTTGAAAAAGAAGGGGTATAATTTCAAGGCTAGCGAAGCTGGTAGTGTAACAGATATAATAGTAACAAGACTAAAAAATAGTAGAAATGAAAAATCTAGTAATTAACATTCCAGATGGTTGCATATTGACAGATGTCAAATATCGTAATGGTGTTTTAGTGCAAGTTTTTGAACCTGATAATACAAGTGAATATATCCCGGTACAAGGAGAGATAGTCCGGGTAAAACGAAAGGGTGTATATAGGGGAGTGGCTATCATTGACAATAGCGAAGATAAATCTTTCGTTGTTTTTGTCACTCCGAAAAGAGTCCATATAACGTCTCGCTTTGCTGTAGAAATGACTTTCGAAAAAGCTGATATGGGTGATATATTTGAATTATTGAGGGGAATGAAGCAAGCTGGATATACATGGAATCCAGTAAATATGAATCTTGAAAAAAATACAATAATATGGGAGGCGAAAGAATAAATCCAGTACAGGCCTTATTGTCGCAGGCTATAGCTCTTGCCGATCCAGACTTATTACGACCTAAAATAGATTACGAAGAGTTAGTCAAGGCGGCTATCAAGGCGGTGCGTGAAGAAGAAAAGAGAATGAGGTCAAATCCAAAAGTTTTATTAACACAGGATAAAGCAAATAAAATATATGGGCAAAACGTTATTCGTTCTCTTTTTAAAAGGGGCTTAATTGAACCTTATAAATTTGATTTTAGAGATACTGTAGATGAAGAAGGAAACCTTATAAAGAAAACGAAGGGAGTTATCTATTATCGTGTATCAGACATAGAATCGGCTATTGAGGAAGGAAATGTTTTGAAGGGGACTAGAAGGGGAACTATATAAAAAATACAATATGAATAGAGAAAATATATATTTTTCCCATGACGCAAATGCTATGAGCGATCCTAAGTGTATGTTGTTAATAGAGCAATTAGGGATGGAAGGTTATGGCATGTTTTGGGGACTCGTAGAGATGCTCAGACAACAACCTGAGTATAAGATGCCTCTTGTATTACTTCCTGCTATTGCGGGCAGATTCAAAGTATCAGAATCTAAAATAAAAACTGTGGTTTCAGCGTATGGTTTATTTACGATTGAAAATGAAGAATTTTTCTTTTCTAAATCTCTCAGAGATAGAATGGAGCTAATGCAGCAGAAAAAAGTAAGACGTCAGATGGCTGGGATTAAATCGGGAGAGGTTAGAAGAAATAAAGCTTTGGCTCAAAGAAATGAACATTGTTCGAACATTGTTCAAGCAAATCTCGAACAATGTTCGAACAATACTGAACAAAGAAAAGAAAAGAAAAGAAAAGAAACGGAGTTTCTTTTCGATTCTTCACTACGTTCAGAATCTCAAATAAACTCCTCCTCCCCCCTAACCCCCCACGGGGGGACAGACGCCGCAAGCGGCGGAGGGGGAGGGGATATTTTGAATCATTATGATTTGACGCCTCCGGCGGATGGGATAAGTAGGAACTTTGATGCCTTGTCAAGAAGGCTTAAAAACCTGAAGGTCTCAGAAAGTGATTTTAAGTCGATTTGCAGGCTTACAAATTTCGGAGAGATAGGGAATAAGGTTTGGGCTCTTTTAGAGCCTGTAGAGCTAAGAAAGGACGAAATAAAGGATCGTGGAAGGTATATTATAAGCCTACTTTTAAAGAAAGAGTGATATGGCATTAAAACCGACCCGAAAAAGGATTAGGACATATGGTTGTGTCAGTCCTGCTAAACCGTCCGGAGGTTATCATCGAGTAAAGTCTGACGATCGGTATCATTCCTGGCGATGGACTAAGGAGAGTAAAGCATTTAGGGAAGAGCATCCTCTGTGCGCAGAATGTCTTAAAAAAGGTCTGTTAGTCCCTTCGAAAGTTGTCGATCATATTATTCCGGTAGCTATTTGTGAGGATTTTTGGGATCAAGATAATTGGCAAAGCTTGTGCGCAAAGTGTAATGCGGATAAAGGTAACAGAGATAAAACAATTATAACAAAAATTAGAAATGAGCGAATTCAAAAAAATAATAGAACTTTCTCCTAGGCGTATGGATGAATATTTGGAGGTCAATAATTTTATTTGTCCAGAATGTAACGGTAGAGGAGAATTTACAAATGAAGTTGGAAAAGATAAATATGAATCTATTCCTTGTTCTACATGCTTGGGATCAGGGCGATTAAAGGCTAGAGTTGTTGTATCTTGGTCACCAGAAAAAACATCATCTAAATGAAAATATTGTTTTTCTCTGATACTCATGGTAAACATTTTATGTTGAAGGGTATGCCGGATGCAGATATTATAATTTGCGGAGGAGATTTTACAATGCATGGTCTTTTCGGTGAAGTAAAGGATTTTTTGGATTGGTTTTCTGTATTACCCTATAAGCATAAGATTTTTATAGCAGGTAATCATGACTTTTATCTTGAAAGTAATGGATTGTATAATGTGCATTTACCTAGTAATATTCATTATTTAGTAAATAGTGGCGTTTTCATTGATGGGGTATTTATATACGGATCTCCCGTTACGCCTTATTTTCATAATTGGGCATTTAATGAAAAAAGAGGTAAGCAAATTAAATTGTTTTGGGATATGATCCCAGAGAATACAAATATACTTATTACTCATGGGCCGCCATTTGGAATCTTGGATCTTAATTCGAGTGGATATTATACAGGATGTTATGATTTAGGTGAGACTGTAAGGAGGATAAAACCTAGATACCATCTTTTTGGACATATTCACGAGAGTTATGGAGCTTATAAAAATGCAGAAACAACTTTTTTTAATGGTTGCATTTTGAATGAAAAGTATAAGTTGGTTAATGAGCCTATACTGTTTGATTATTAATTAGTAAAGTAATTAAAAAGTGAAATAAACATGAATGGTAGAACTTTAATCCCATACCAGGGTAGAATTTATATCACACGAGAAGGAATATATGAACCTGTAACCGTTGTGTCAAATATTGTTTCTGGGGTATCAAAATCACATAATGATTTCGATAATATTCCTCCTATTACTTTTTCAATTCCCCATTCAAGGATAAAAGCATCTATTCTAGGGGGTGGAAGCAAAAGAAATCCTCTAAAAGCGAAAAAAGTAATGAGTTTGTTGAAACAAAATATACAAAAATTATGGTAGAACTGATGGATAAAAGAACATTGAAAATAGATGTTATTGGCCCAGTTGAAGGGACTGATATTGTGAAATGTAAATTGCGCGTAAACGGACGTACATGTGCATTTTGGACTACACAATCAAATTATGAAGCTCTGATGTATGATAATATTTTCATTCGAGATGGAAAGGAAATAGACTCTGATGGCGTGATAAATACAACTAAGGTTTTTATTGAAGAAGATTGATTTAAAAGTAACTGAATCAACATGGGATTAAGCATTTATGCCCTAAAGTTGGGCGATAAAATATCAAGAGAGGAATATGACAATACAGGGGATGGATGGTATGTTTATCAAGCATCTGGAATGGAACCTATAAATCATATACCTACAGTTGAAGAAGGCTGCTATAAAGCAGATGTTTTGTATTCAGATTGTGATATATTCTATTCGAAGTATTCTACTATCAGAGATATAATATCACGTGTCGTTTTAAAACACGAGGTAAAGTTCGTTTGGAATAATGTAGATATTTTCTTAGATAAGCCATTTATTGAGTTTTTACAGACGTCTGATTGTGAAGGAGCAATAGACTTTACAGTAGCAGAAAAGATTCTGCATGATTTTGAAAGATACGAACCTATTATAAAGCCTGAATTAGATGAATATCTGTGTCGGTTTTTCGATAATTATGTTTGCGTTCTAAAAGAAGTAGTAGAGAATAAAGGAATAGTATATTACTCATAACTAAATATAACTGAAGTATGAATATAGAAAGATTAATAGACAAAGCATCTTCTTCGTATATCTCATATAGACAAAATTGTGACAAGGTTGCAATAGAGGCTCAAAAATATATTGACTGGGATAACGACATAGGTTGCGAGTACTTCCCCTCTGATGGAATTTGTCTTACAACGACAGATGCTTTTGTTTGTCCAGCTACTATCTTCTTTAGCACAATAAAAGAGAAAGGGGTAATCAGTCATTCGGAATTTAAAAGCATTTGTGTATAACTAACAACTAAAAAGAGCTGAATATGAGACTATTTAAATTTAGAGGAAAACGGGGCGATAATGGCGAGTGGATATACGGAGACCTGATCACTTCTGCTGGAGCCTGTTGTGAGATATCTGATTGGAATACTGTTGATTTTTCAAGATATGATGTTAATCCTGATACTGTAGGCCTGTCAACAGGGCATTTGGATGAAAAGAACATTGAAGTTTACGAAGGTGATATCGTTCGATGCATCGATATGGATGGAGAAGAATATAAAACTGAAGTAGAGTTCCGAGATGGTGCATTTACTATTATGGTAAATGGATGCGATTATGATTTTACAGCAATCGGTTGGGCTATTGATGTGGATGTGCAAGAAATATATGTTATTGGCAATATTCACGATAACCCAGAATTATTATAAAAAGACATGAATATTAGTGATGATCAAATAAGAAAGGCGCTTGATGAAAAATGTGAGTACGAAATGGAGGTACAGAATCATAATATGAATCTAATATTACCTCTTCATAAAAATGCTCTGAAATATTTCAATCAGATGTTGGATGGCTGCTTTTGCAATGGAAAGATAGAGAAAGTGGGCAAACCTTCCGGGGATAAACAAAATGAGGAATTTGGTATATTTAAAGATATTCATGTAGATCAATGGACTGTTGGTACAGAAGGCGACTCTTTTAATGGACATATCTATGCCAGAGTTAAAAATCAATGGTACAAGATACCATATTATTGTTAAATCAAAATTAAAAAGTCATGAAGCTAAAAGATATAGCAAGCCAATTGGCTAACCGAATAAACCAGCCAGCCGTAATCGAAGTATATCTTCGACAGGTATATGCGAAAGGTTTTGTAGACGGAACCAAACAATCTCCTTGGATAAGCGTGAAAGAAAGGTTGCCATACGATCAAAATATCGTCTTGGTAAGAAGCGAATATGGAGGAAAAGCTACAGCATATTATCATGGTTATAGTAGCGGGTTTATAATTTACGGAGAAGAAGCCTATAAGGTTTTTGGAGAAGTAACACATTGGATGCCCATACCGGATTGCGAAGAAGGCTAAACGTTTGCTCGCCTCATTTATAAGGTGAGCAAATACGGAGGATTTGAAAATTAATAATCAGATAAAGATTAAAAAATACTGAATATGACTTGGAAAGAATTAAACGATAGAATCTCCCGTATGACAGAAGAAGAACAACAGCAAAACGTCGCTGTTTGGGGAGAAGATTTTAGTTTGCGTAATGATTGTTGTCTCATGAAGACTTCGGAAGATGAGTACTATAATGATAAATGGATGGATTGTTGTATTGGATCTGGAGAGTTAAGTGAAGAGGATTTAAAAGATCCTGATACTAAATTAGTTTGTAAAGCTGGGATGTATTATGTATTTGGATAACAACTAAAAAAAACAAATCATGAGTCAAGTAACGGAGGCAGCGTATGATTACGCAACACATAAGACTAAATTCAGGAAAGATGTATTGAAGGAAGTTGATGCGGATAATTATGTATCTCGCCATTCTGACAGCATGGAAGATTTTCAATGTGGAGCTGAATGGAAAAGACAACGGGCTATTGAGGTGTATAGAAACCTCTGTTCATCTTACAAAGTACATACTCGGTATGAATGCGGGAACCACTCTCATCGTATGGAGTGGAAAACAAGGGTGTGTGATATGAATTGTGAGTACATGAAGAAATTCATGGAGAAAATCTAAAAAAAAATCATGGGCTACAAAATTGGTGATATAGTTCCTTATCGGAACACAAGAAGTAACGTAAAGCGTGCAAAGATAATCTCTTTGGAGACAGTTGACAATGGGAAGATATGGTTCTGGGGTATAGATACTGTTACTGGAGCCAAAGTATGGTATCCTGTACATCGATCGAAGCAGTTGGAATTACAAACTAAAAAAACAACAGAATAATTATGACAGCATTAGTGAAATATCAGATAGCCACCTATTCAGGCGAAGTGGAAGTATCTTGTGATCCGGATGATGACAATGAAGATATCATCTGTAAAGCTAAAGCAATCGAGAGAAGAAGATTTGGTGATTCATTCCCATTTGGGTATGAGAGTTGGAAAGTTGTAGATAGGTATTAATTTAAAAAAAATATGAAGTATGGATAAGAAAGAGATGGCAGAGGTGTTTGAACGGTTTCTCAATGAAACAGGAATTACTATCGTTTTAAAGAATTTGTCGAAGAACAAGGGTATCACATGGCTGAGTTCTTGATGTCGGAAGAAGACTAACAATGTATATTTAAAAAGTTATGAACAGCAACGCACATGAATATAAGGTCAATGCTACCAAAGTAGCATTGCATCTACTACGAGAACCCGACATATTCGAAACGAATATGAAACTGTTTTGCGCTAAAGACCTAGAGGAGGCTTTTATCGCCGGTACCCAATGTCAACTACAGCAATTAAGCCATCCCGATCCTCCCGGAGAACAAGGAGCAGACGGTACTATAACCATTAAGGAAGTGATGAAAGAAAAGGCTATCGAAGCCTTTAATGAAGCGATGATTTATTTCGAATCACCGGACTGCCCAACAACGGAGGAAGCTTTGAAACATTTTATCGCTAGCCTGGATCAGGGACTAGATAGTGGTTGTTCGGAAAAACCGAACGACTGAAATAGCTCAAATCACGAAAAATATGAAATAAACAGCAAAGCTGTCCAGGAGCCAGCCGGACAGCTTTGTAAACTTTTACCAGCTTAAGCTGATATATATTAACACTACAAATGTAGTGCTTATTTTCTTACAAATAAAATATATAGACTATGGAAGCACTTAAATTAGAATTTTCTCAATATAAGGGAGTACAATTACAGAGTGATTATTATCGTAATTTGCCATCCTGTAATTTTATTCAGTTTGGTGTCCTTTTTGTTAATTTGAAGAAAAAAGGACGATATTTCTCTATGTATAAGAATCTGTTAGAACATTTTCTTAATTATCAAAATTTTATTGACCGATCATTTTCAACTAGAGATATAGGTAGAGAAGAAGTAGAAGGATTTGTTAATTATTTACATATAGAGAAAGGTCTTAAGACTTCTACAATAAAAAGCATGATAACCAAATTGAAGTATCTCTTGGAGAAGGCTTATTTGAATGGTTGGGCTGTTGACGATTCTTACACTGATGCTAAAGTTAGAGAGCATGAATCTACCCAAATTTATTTATCAGAAAAGGAGGTTGCTCGTATTTATTACGCGAAAGGATTAACTAAAAAACAAGAAGAAATTCGCGATATATTTATTGTCGGATGTATGACTGGACAAAGATATTCCGATTATTCCCGTTTGTCAAAAGATAATATAGTTGGTGACAATATTCATGTTTTGCAAAAGAAAACAAAGAGTAAAGCGGTTGTCCCTCTGACCGATTATGTCAAAGAAATTTTCGCAAAATATAATGGCTGTCTTCCTGCGGCTAGATGTATACAGTATTTCAATAAAGCGATAAAAGAGATATGTAAGAAAATCGGATTAACAGAGCCGGTTATATATGAAGAAGAGCAGGCTGGAGAAGTTGTGATGGTAAAGAAAAAGAAGTACGAAATGATATCTTCTCATACTGCTCGTAGAACATTCGCTACGAATATGATAAGGAACAATGTATCCACAAGCAAAATTCGCAAATGTACAGGACATAAGTCAACAGCTTGTTTCGATCGTTATGACCGGATGACGTTGACTGATAATGCTCGTTCGTTGGCAGGAAATGGTTATTTAAGTTAATTATAATATGGAAAGATTATTTAGTCAGGTAAAAAAAGAATTTGTAAACAGTCTCGATGTTCGGGCAAACAGCAGAGCTCTATATTCTCGCATTCTAAATCAGTTTGCGAAATGGGTTGTAACAACTGGTCGTAATATTAAAGTGTTAAAACGCTCAGATATTCTTTCATATAAATCTGCCTTATTAGAGTTTGGTAAATCTGAAAATACTATAGATTCTTATCTTACGGTTGTAAGGAGATTTTATGAGTTTTGTGAAAATAATGGAGAACATGAAAATATTGCTGTCGGAATCAAATTAAGACATAAACGCATTGGCTATCGAAAGTCTCATTTGTCTATAAATGAAATTAATAAATTATACAGTGTTATAGATACCAGCACAATCATAGGGAAAAGAGATTATGCTTTGATAAACTTAATGTTAAGATCTGGAATAAGATGTATTGAAGCCGAAAGACTTAGAGTGTGTGATGTCTATATGAGAGATGGTAGATGTTACATTATGATACAGCGTAAGGGAGATAATGATCGAACCGAAAGATTGGGGCTGACAACAAAGGCCTTACAACCTGTTATTGATTATCTGCACTATAGGGGAGTGAGTGTTGATGATGAATTTGTATTTTTAACTCACTGCTCAGTAGGAGAGCATCCTTTAAGCGCAAAGAGTATAAGTAAGATCATAACAAACTACCTGAAACAAGCCGGGGTTTACTCGAAAAGAAAGACTCCCCATTCTCTTAGACATACAGCTGCGGTACAAGCTATATTGAATAAGGTACCTATCAAAGAGGTACAATTAATGTTAGGGCATCGAAGAATTGAAACTACGGAAATTTATTTGAAGTCCATAGACGAGGATTTAAGACTTAGCAATCCTGCTGGTCGAGCCCTGGATGATATATTCTAAGAACTAAAAGAAATAGCCTAAAATGATATATCATAATCTATGAACCTATTGCAATGGGAGAGTAATGTAGTAGTTTATTCACTCAGGCAACATTTTAATGTACGCGCGCGAAATTTTACGAGTTTATAAATGTTAAATATTAGTTAAAACAAAAAGAGGTTGAGATGGCATTAAGGGGGAGGGGGGTAGAAATCTCTCCGCCAAACCTGGCCAAGACCACCACCGAAGAAAACGCGCGTGCGTGCAAAATTGGAAGTTTTTTATTGAATTTAAAAATTGTAATAATGGGAAAAGGAAGACCAAAGACATTGGACGAAGTAAAAGTGATGAGGGGAACGGATCAGCCCTGCCGGATGTCGAGTAAAACCGACATTGCAGAAAAGATCACCGATATCACACAGATCACATCGACGGCAAAAATGAAACTGCTGCCGACGAAGCGGTCTAAAGATATTTTCAAACAGAAGGCCAACCAGCTGATTGCACTTGGAGTCATGACCGAGTTGGATGTGGAGCAGCTGGCTCTCTATGCCTACAGCCTGGATTTTGTTTTCATTTGCATGGGAGAGATCCGGAAAAATGTAACAAAGGACGACCGGACACTTGATGTCATATCCTCAAAGGAGGTCAACCTTATGTTTAAAGCAATGGATTATGTAAACCGGATCGGTGCCGATTTCGGTTTTACTCCGATGAGCCGGCAGAAAATCAATCATGAGCAGAAAAAAGAGACGGATGAGTTAACGGAATATTTAAATAGTCTAAGATGAAAAAGAAGAAAGAGGAAATTTACAAAGACAAGGCCTTGGAATATATAGAACGGGTGATGTCCGGTAAACGCCAGGCGGGAGAATTGGAGCGCTTGGCAGTGGAAAGGCATTTGAATGACCTTGAACGTGCCACCGAAATGGGGTTGTATTTTGATGAGAAAGCAGCTAAGAAAGTGTTAGGTTTCTGCCAGTTTGTGAAACACTATAAAGGGGAATGGGCCGGGCAGGAATTTGTGCCGGAGGATTGGCAATGTTTCATTCTCTGGGTAATATTCGGATGGAAAACGAAAGGGGGCGTTCGCCGGTTTAAATATGCGGACGTGGAAGTGTCGAGAAAGAACGGAAAGACTTTTCTGGCCGCCGTCATTGCCCTTTTTATGCTTATGCTGGACGGGGAGGAAGGTGCCGAGGTTTATTCGGCCGCCGTGGATAAAGATCAGGCCGCGATTTGCTGGCAGGCTGCCGGCATGATGATCGAGCAATCTCCTGTATTGCAGAAACGGCTCAAGAAATGGACAACATCTATCACGATGGAAAGTACGGCGTCGTATTATAAGCCGCTAAGTAAGGAGACAAAGAACAAGGATGGTCTATCCCCTCATTGCGGTATTTGTGATGAGATGCACGCGTGGCCGACAGATGATATTTACAATCTTCTGCGTTCCGGTATGGGGGCCCGTAAGCAACCTTTGATATTTTCTATCACTACTGCCGGTTTCGATATGAGTTCGCCCTATTATAACATGCGCCGACATTATGTGGATGTGCTCCGGGGAATCGTGAAAGAAGAAAATACCTTCGTTATCATTTATACGCTGGACAAGGACGATGACTGGAAAGATCCGGCAGTCTGGGCGAAAGCGTGTCCGAACCTGGGTGTTTCCGTCTATGAAGATTTTATGGAAATGGAATTTGAGCAGGCTTTGAATAAGGGCGGAACTACGGAGGTCAATTTTAAGACGAAAAACCTTAATCTATGGGTAGATGCGCCGGATGTTTGGATACAGGATGAAAAAGTTGCTAAGTGTGACTATGGAACTACGGAGGAGGATTTGATCGGCCAGGAATGCTGGGCGGGCATTGACCTGGCGGCGCATGTTGACATTAACGCGCTTGCTTTATATTTTCCGCGCTTGGAAGTTCCCGCCTTCCGGCTTTATTTTTGGATACCTGAGGGAAAAGTCTCACAAAAAGAAGATCGCGTTGATTACCGGGAATGGCAAAGAAAGGGCTGGATCAACGTTACCCCCGGAGACGTGATAGATATTGATATCATGGTGTCGGAACTTGACAGTATCCTGCAAAAATACGATGTGAGAAATATTGCTTTTGACCCGGCGAAGGCTTATCACGGGGTTATACAAGGTTTGCAGAAGTCCGGTTATGATAATATCCTGGACGAATTTAGTCAGGGCATACAGAATATGAGTGAGCCGACAAAGAAGATAGAGGCAGATGTAACCTCGGCTTCGGTCGATTTGATGAATAACCCGGTTATCCGGTGGATGTTTCGAAACGTAGTCATTTACCGGGATGCAAATGATAATATCAAGATGGATAAAAAGCGGAGTATCGAGAAGATTGACGGCGTGGTCGCTATGGCAAATGCTATCGGAGGGTATATGTCGCAAGATATCAACCAGTTTCAGGCACATGGGGTTCGGTTTGTGAATTTTTAAACAACTATATATTGACAATTTAATTATGATTATCATGGAAGAATTAATTAAGATCACAGAGAGTAATGGTAAAAAATATGTAGATGCAATAGAATTGCATAAATTTATTGAAAGTCAGAAGGATTTTTCGACTTGGTTTAAGGATAATATTGAAAAATATGGGCTTATAGAGAATGAAGATTATACTGTTTTGCTTCCTCCTTTTAATGATATTATCAGTAATCTAGGCAATAATATAAATATACCATGTTATTTATCCATTGATGCAGCTGAAAAGTTATCGATAATTGAAGGTAATGAGAAAGGATATCAAGCCCGCCGTTATTTGATAGAACGCGAAATATCTGAAAGGTTTTTTATCAAAAGTACAAAGAAAACAACTCCTGTAGCAGAATTAGCAAAGTCAGAAGTAAATAAAGAGGATTCTTTGCATTTATTTATAGCTAATCAGCAGTCTAAAATAGATGAGTATGAATATTTTGTATTCAATTTGTATTTGATGCTAAAGCATCCGGAAAAGGATTTTGAGTTTCCGTTAGGAGATATTTGTTTTGCAAGGAGTATTATTGAGGAAATAGAAAAATTACAAGGGAAGAAATGAAAAACTTAAAAAACATCCTGATCCGTGACCTTACGGATCAGGATAGGGAAATGATAGCATTTGTTAAGCGCGAAACCGGCTGCAATCAGGCTTCGAAAGCACTTATGCAGGCCGGATATGCGTTTTGTCAAAGGCAGAATATGATCGGTGCACAGGCCAAAATGATCCGAAAGCTCGAAGAAGAGATAGCTTTTTACCGGAAAAATGCGAACGTAGTGGCTGAATGTCTTCGGAAAATGGATGAAATGTTATCAAAAACGAGTGATTGAAAAATGAATAAGGGTTTTTGATAACAGTTTGGATTTGACAAAATGGTAGTACTATACCAGCTAAATAAGATTAATATACCGGATTTTGCAATTTACCCTACCAGGTAATATTTTTTAACGTATCAGAAAGAAAGTAGAATTGAGGTATGGCTTTTATTTTGTAAAGCTTGCAGAGGTTAGGGGGATGTGGTATATTTGCCGGAAATATTAATTTAAACAAAGAACGTTATGAAAAAGATATTTTTAATGTTTGCTTTATTTTTGGTAATGTTACTGTCTGGATGTGCTGTACCTTACCAAACTATTGAAGGGTATATTGATTATACAATGTATACGGATAATGGTTTTTTTGTAACAGAGTCTGATGCTGTACCATTTGAGTATAATGGTGTTGGGTCTTTATATGTTATTAATTTAGACGGTTATGAAAGTGGTGTTTATAAACGAGCATCATTTCAGGATGCTGTAACTAAATTGGTAGAAAAAGCAATGCTTAATAAGGCGGATGGGCTTATTAAATTGAGTGTTCAAACCTATTACGACCAAGGCTATAAAAGAAATGGATGTTATGCTACAGGCATGGCCATCAAAAAGAAAAAATAATTTGCTTATCTCAAATCTTTGTCTCATCTTTGCAGTGCGACAGTTATACATAGGCACTGCAAGCGAGCAGGTCAAAGGATAATAGAAGGCATTGGCAGTTCTATTATAATCCGTTCATATATCCTTGATATGTGTGACTGTCGCAAGTTTGGATTATATAGAGCTGCTTTTTTATTCATTCATCTAAATGCGACAGTCAGATGAAACAAACATTTGAAGCTGCCGGTACCCCCGTACCCGCATCCGTAAAAGTCGGAACATTCTTTTCATGGACTACTATGTCTAAAGTTTTTAACATGCTACCGCTGGGTATATGTCCTTGCGAGACTGATGCAGATGCAAAACAATATGCGAAAGTTTTGTGTATAGCCTTTGGTACTCTGATTATCGGTTTATTTTGATTGGAGGGTTGAGCATGGACTTATATGTAACAAAAGGAGAAAAACCCTCTGTACATCAGTATACCAGGGTAGATATGAAAACGCATGCAAAAAAGGTCGTAATTGACCGGCAAATCATCATTAATCTTTCGAATAATGCGGTCGTAAGCCTCAAAAAGCTATTGGAAGACGATTGCAAATATGGTAATGACCTTGTGATCAAACTGAACACTTTGATACTTGATTACGCTCAGGAACTTTCTTGTGCGAAAGAAGAACAAGCACGTGAACGGGCTATATCAAAGATATCACTTGTCTCAGAGATCAGGGATTTATTTCAGAACTTTATAAAGTAATTTGCCATGTTAGTAAAATATGAAGATTTAGAACTGGATGTTATCCAGAGTAATGAACATGAGTGGTTATTAAGTACTGAGCTTGTGGCTAAAGGGTATGGGGTTTCTGAGGTTGCAATTAGAAGCCATAAAACGAGACGACCGGACGAGTTGTGTGAAGGAAAGCACTTTGTAACAGGGGGTGTTGCAAACTGCAACGCAGATAATGTTAAAGAAGGTGAACAAAAAATCTACTGGACTAAACGCGGTGTCATCCGTCTTGGTTTCTTCATTCGGAGTGCTGCTGCTGCAAAGTTTCGGGACTTTGCAGAGGATCTTATCATTGACCGGATGGAGAGTGCGGAAGTATCGGAGGCGGATGCTATTATTGATACGGTAAGATATGTTTTATCGTTATCTGCAAGTAATTCGGTAAAAGCGGATATCATCAAAAGGATCAATCAACCGGAAGCCAGAGCGCTTCCGGCCGGTACTCAGATTGAATTGTCTCCGGCAATTGACGAAGATAACAGGCCCCGGTCGTCAGCAACCAAATTGTTGAGATTTTACAGGGCTCCTATCGATGTGATTGAGTTTAATACCCGGATGTTATCTATCGGGTATCTTCAAAGAAAACAGAGTAGTGGGTGGAAGATGTATAATGTTTTGGTCAACGAAGGGGAGCAATATGGTTGTAATGTTCAAAACCGCTTTTACCCGCAACAGACGACCCCGATGTATTATACAGACGCCTTTGAGGATTTGCTTAATATCATCCTTTGTCTCGACGAATAATTTTTCTATTCCCGTGCAGCGGGGACTTTTCCGATCGACGACCAAGAGCCTCCGGTTTACTGGGGGCTCTGTTATTTGGGGATGGTTAATCACAGGATGGGTTAATATCATCCCCGTACTTTTCTGCTATTTCTGTCATCACAGACTGAATGTCTAATCCAAGAGTTTTATAACGATTTATCTGTTCTTTTACGGTTCCACTACCATCCAGTGAGGTTTTTTTAAAACTGCCTGAAAGAGTATAAACCAAAGTTTCTAAGTCATTTAATAAGATTCTGAGTTCATCTAATTTTTCATTCATAATTTTCACAATTTGATTCCTTTCTTTTCTTAACTAAATAACAATTTCTTTCTGCTTCCTTGCCTCTACTGTCGATAGAGCGTTCATTTTTTCAATTATAATCTTCTCGTTTTCATAATCAGCAACGCCAAAGTCGTATTTTTCAAGAGTAGAGCGACTAACACCTAGAACACTACGATCGTGTAGTATAAAAATCGCGGCCAAAGATGTATAAGCATATCTGGCACCAATATCTTTTAAAGTTAAAAGAAATACTTTAGTCATGAGCTATCATCCTTTATTTATTTGATCTACTTATATACTCAATAAGTCTTGTCTCCGCGCTGGTAACAGTCATTTCTTGATTCTCTGTTAGTATATAATCTTGTTTTAGTATCAATAAATCAGACATAAATTTCAGCAATCTGGACTTAGTGAATGAAGTAAGTTCATTCCAATTAAGATCATTAACCTGCTGGAGTTCTCCATTAAAAGTCGCTTTCGCAATAGCGAATGCTCTACTGTCAACACTTGTTTTCATTATTTTGTTTGTTTAATTATCACAATGCAAATATACGGAATATATTTGCATTTACAAAACAAATATGCAATTATAGTCTATATATCTGCACATTTAACAATAATACACAATGTAAATTGGAAACAACTCACTTTTTTCCAGTCTATATTATTTGGTTCTTAAATTGATTCTTGTGGCATCGTCCAATTGTGAGTATGAATCAGAAAAAGATTTTATGGAGTTGGACGCATCTTTCATTTTGTCTCCTAACTCGGATAAGGCTATAGATAATTTTTTCAGATCGTCTTTTGTAAAATTTACTTTGTTCCCATTAACGACGCTTTCATTGATCCTCTGGTATAACCATTGTCTTGATTTACCAAAATAGTTTTTTGCAATGTAAGACATTGACGTAAAATCCAACACATCCTGCAACTGTGTGCGGGCATTGATGGTTTTTACGATTTCCTTTGACTCTTTTACAGTCTTTTTGGCAGCTTCTTGAAAAGCAGCAACGAATTCCTTCTTATCTTCCTCAGAAAGTGAATTAAGGAATGCCAGGAAACGGGTCTTGTGATCCGCTAGCTTTTCTGCTGTATTGGCCTTTTTGTATTCGGCCATCCATTTTTTTAACTCTTTCTGTGCTTCCATATCTCTTAATTTTTAAGAGAAAAGCATTCCCCCATTATGGGGGAGTGCCATTCTCGTTCAGCTTGTCCTTGGCATTGATCAGATCATCTAGTGCATCGTTAATGCCTTGTTCAAGCTCCTTTTCTGTTGCGAATCCGGATTTACGGATCTCATCCCAGTAAAGGGAAAAGAAGCCTAGGTCTTCTTCCGCAGCTTCTATTCGAGCCTTTAGCTCTTCTTTGTCATCCATGAAAGATCGATCGTTCTTTATGACAATGCAAATATAATAACCATTTGGTAATAAAACATGGCTTTTCTTTTATTTTTCTAGTATATATATATAATAAATGTTAATTTGATCTTTAACTTTTTATCCTATTTTTGATTACATATTCCAATGAATTGAGTTTATTCGAAGTAAGTATATTGTTGTACAAAAGCTTTTTCAATATCCTCTTTTAGATTAGGGTTATTGGCTAGCTCTACTCTGTTGATCATTAAGTAGGCACTTTTGGATATGTTCTCTTGATGGATAAAGTATTTTTCTGAAAAGTATGTTGCCATTATTCTTTTATAGAAGCGGAATCTCTTAGTATTATCAATGTCCTCGTCCGGATTATTTGATCCTATAAATCCAAAAGATGCATGATCGTCTGCATGATAGATTTCGAGCATAATGTTAATGCAAGTCATGACAATGCGCCGGGGTTCATGGTTATTGGTTAATATACTATATTTGCTTTTACAATGCCTCATGCTTTTAAGATGGAATTTTATTGCATATACATTGTAATCATAACATTCAACCCAAACCCAATACCATTGATTGGATTTGGTTGATTTAAAGGTATATAATTTCTTTGATTTTAAATGTCCTGATTTATTATTAAAACTTTGGACAAACCTGTGAGGGTAAAAAAATACCATTTCAGATCAAATAAGGATACAGGTCTACACGTCTTTCTTTTAGTTCTTCTGTTGAAACTTGGGTGAAAACCGTAGTATCCTTTTTAAGACTATCATTAATAGTCTGTCTATTTGCTGTATTTGTTTTTCTATAGCGAATAGAGGTCTTTGCTTTTCTAATTAAGTTTCCCATATTCTGTAATCAATATTATAATAACAATAATCTGTATTATATAGTTTATAAATCAAACATTG
>OOBZ01000065.1_pt1 | contig 76331 bp, 76 predicted proteins | sample 1671601 | NCBI WGS metagenome assembly OOBZ01 (sample SAMN06348173, study PRJEB24527) | human gut metagenome | biome: human gut; feature: ankylosing spondylitis patient; material: feces | host: Homo sapiens | place: China | collected 2015-10
TTATGCTGTCTCATTTCTCGCACATTTTTCATGTTTTTATCAATTATAGTCGTAGTACGACTATATTTCAATAGTCGTGTCAGGACTTTTATATAATAATCCAAAAATACAAAAGATATCAGATTATTGTTCACTGGATACTGTGAACAATAGCTTGTTTCCGGTTAAGTTCGCACACCGGATTTAAGGTACGAGGATGGGATTATGAAATTCGAAAACATACGAAATTTGCGAGAAGATAATGATAAAACGCAGAAAGAAGTTGCTGCATATCTCAACATCAAACAGACTACATATTCTAAATATGAACTTGGAAAAATCAACGTTCCTATTGATGTCTTCATCAAACTTGCTGATTATTATACAGTCTCAATTGATTATCTCGTTGGACGTGGAAAAAAGTGAACTTACAAAATGAAAAATCTCTGGACATCTTGCAAACATTGAATCTGTAAGATGTTCAGAGATTACGTTCGATGCCGCTGGCCGGACTCGAACCGGCACGGCTACTAACCGCTTGATTTTGAGTCAAGTGCGTCTGCCAATTCCGCCACTTCGGCAATTTATTCCAATTAACTCGGAACAATAAGTATTATACTCGTATATAATAGAAATGTCAACATATTTTTCTTAATTTTAGAACATTACATCTCCCGGCTGATAATCAACCGTGGTCTTTACAAAAGCAATCTCGTTACAGTATGGATATTGCGGACAATATACGCACTCTTTCCAAACCTTCTGCGGCAGTTTTTCTTTAGCAGTCTCAATATAATCACATTTAGAGAAAAAGCCTGGCTGATAAGTTAAAGTAAAGAACATCTTTACTCCCCTTTCAATACCTTCCTGCTCTAAAAGTGCAACAATTCTGCGGCCTATACCAGAGCATTTTAAATCCGGATCAACAGCTAAAGAACGAATTTCTGCCAGTTTATCCCAAACAAAATGTAAAGCACCGCAGCCAATAAGACGGTTATTTTCTACAGCAACAATATAATCACGCAAATTTTCATAAATACTGTTACGAGAACGCGGCAGCATCAACCCTTCACGAGCATAATCGTTTAACAGCTTATGTATATTTTCAACATCACTGAATTTAGCAGCTCTGTAAGTAATCATTCTCAACAACTCCTTGAAAAAAACATACTGATATCTTAGCACTCATTGATAATTTATGCAATAATATTTTATAAAATATCAGTAAATTATAAGCGCTCGTTAAGAATATCAGCTGCTGCACACATCGCAGCAATCATTGAACTCGGTCTAGGCGGACATCCTGGTACAGCAATATCCACGGGAATGATATCTGCTGCACTGCCGCAAACAGCATAAGTACTTCCATACGTTTCTCCGCCACTGGCACAGGCACCACAGGCCATAACCAGCTTAGGCTCCGGCATTGCTTCATACGTCATACGCAAAGCCTGCTCTAAATTTCGCGTTACGACACCAGTAACCATCAGCATGTCGGCATGCCTGGGAGAAGCAACAAAAGCTATACCAAAACGATGCAAATCATAAATTGGATTGCTCAAAGCTCCCATTTCAAAATCACAGGCATTACAGCTGCCGACGTCAAGATGGCGAACATGCAGAGACCTGCCAAGTTTAGCTGTAATCATATCACTGATTTGAGCTTGTGCTTCTGTTAAAACACTGCCTAATACATCTTTGTTGCTATGCTGCAATGCACCCTGAACGCACGCTTCCACACAGCGACCACAGAATATACATTTCTTATAATCAATAACTGGTTTACCATCGTAAACAGTGATAGCTTTAACTGGGCAAACTGTACTGCAGCATCCACAACCATCACAGCTATTCATGCACTGCAGCTGACCACGCATTCTTCTATGTCCGGAGAGAGAAATATTTTCCGTGACTATTTTTTTGTTTAAAATAGCCTCAATCATTTTTAACATGGTAAATTTTCCTCCTAACGGTCAAGACATGCATAGCACAGCTCAAAGCTTTTATTTATCAAGGGAAAGTCAGGTATAATATCGCCTTGTACAGCTACAGTAAGTGCCGGCCAGTTAGGATATGAAGCCGACCTTACAAACAGCCTGTCAATACGACCTTCTTCGTCCAACATAAGCCAGTGCAGATTATCTCCGCGTGCTGACTCGCTGATTCCCCAGCTGCCTTCTAAAGTACGCAAATCACCTAAATCTACACAAAGATTTTCTTCTGGCTCCCTGCGCAGCTTTGCTATCAGCTGTTTTACAAGTTTAATGCTTTCGTATACTTCACCTACGCGCACTTTAATTCGCGCTTCTACGTCACCAGCAGTTTCCGTAATAACGGAAAAATCAAGCTCATCGTAAATACCAAAGCCCATGTCTTTTCTGCTGTCACGCGTACTGCCGCTGGCGCGTGCTCCTACACCAACCATAGCCAGTTCAAAAGCTGTATTCTGCCTAATAATACCAGTGGTACGAATTCGGTTGACAAAGTTATTCTGTTCCCACATGATATGGACAATATCTTTGTATTCCTTTTCCAGCTCACGCAGTACTTCATCTATTTCTTCCAGGCATTTTTCATCAGCATCATAGTTTACCCCGCCCGGTACAATAAGTCCGCGCAGAAAACGATTGCCAGCCAGCATTTCATTAAGCTGCATTAAATATTCTTTCAGCCTGCTGCCCATACTGATGACCGGCGAAAAACCTACACCGGCACAAACGTTACCAGTATCACCAACATGGTTATAAAGACGTTCCAACTCTGCAGCTAAAGTACGAATAAGCCATGCTCTTCTTGGCACTTGCACTTCTGAAAGCTTTTCTACCGCCTGACAAAAGCTTAAGGTATTAGCTACACTGCATGCACCGCAAATGCGTTCTACTAAAGGCAATGCTTCCCATGGCGTTTTACCTTCCACTGCTTTCTCAATGCCACGATGAGTATAAAAAAGCTTGGCATCTAACTGCAGCATTGCCTCACCAGCCTGACTGAAACGAAAATGTCCAGGCTCAATAATACCTGCATGTATAGGACCTACAGGCACTTCATACAGACCTTCACCTGCAGAAGTAAGCATTTCATATTCTTTCTTACCTCTAACTTGATAATCAACAGGATATTTTTTCAGCAAAGGATGAAAATCTTTTGGAAAACTTTCATGTAATACTAAGGGACGCAAATCTGGATGTTCACGCGGAACAAAACCAAACATATCATGCAGTTCCCTTTCATACCATGCGGCAGCAGGCAGAATAGGGGTTAAAGAAGGATAGCTTAAATCTCCATCTGCTGGAAATTCTGCCTTTAAAATATCCATATCTCTTTTTTCTGCATTATAAAATAAACAATAAATAGCCAGTCCGCCGCCATGTAAGGTTTCATCCGCGCCAAACATGGCAGCAAGAGGATTTTTACCCGCAGCACTGAAAATATTGGCAGCGCCGCGCAAATTTTCCGGTTGTACCTGCAGCACGTTATCACCTTCCTATTATCAAAACTGCATGATTTAAAAGATTATTAATCCAGGGAATATTTTCAAAGCCGGCACCAACAAAACAAGTAAGCAACAATAAAATTGCCAATACCGGCGTATCAAGTTTATCCAGCAAATCTCCTAAAGACGGGCGTCGCGGCTGATCACACAGCATACGCATACCATGATATAAAATGCCAATCAGCACGCCTGCCAAAAGAATAATCAGCAGACTTCCTGCCACCCAGTGCTCTTCTTTAAAAAGGGCTGTTAGAATATAGAATTTACTGAAAAACAATCCCATCGGAGGCAGACCCAGAATGCCAAGCATACTGATAAGCCACAGAGTTGCTGTATGCGGAACTTCTTTAATCATGCCATGAATACGCATCAGATTTCTGGTCTGGTACTCCTGAATGATAGTACCTGCAATATAAAACAACACAAATTTAATCAACGCATGGCTATACATGTGCAGCATTACAGCTTTCAGAGAAAAAGCAGTAAATACACCAACGCCAGCTACCATGATACCGATATTTTCCATGGATGAATATGCTAAAATACGCTTCACATCGCGCTGTACAACTACAAAAGGAACTGCTACAGCTACAGTAAGCACGGCAAAGAACAAAAGCATGCCGCTCATCATCTCAACACCGGCAGTAGGCAATAAAATTACCAAATTACGCAGCAACACATATAATGCACAGCTGCACAAGGCGCCTGAAAGCATACCGCTGGTCAGCGAAGGAGCCTCAGCATAAGCATCAGGAAGCCAAGTGTGCATAGGCGCCATTCCCACCTTGGTACCATAGCCAATCAAAATAAACAGCAGCGCCATTTTGGTCAAAGACGGATCCAATACAGCTGCATGCTCATAAAGATACAGCCAGCTAAGCGGCTTGTCATTGCCCAACGCATCAATTTGCGCATAATACAAAATCAAAGTTCCCAAAAGTGCCAGACAGATGCCAACTGTACATACCATAATATATTTCCAGGTAGCTTCCAGTGCACTGCGGGTAAATTTAAAGGAGATAAGAAGTGCAGAAATCAATGTAGTAGCTTCTATGGCAACCCACATCAATCCCAAATTCTTAACCAATAAAACAATGAACATTGTCCACACGAACATCTGCATCAAAGCAAAATATCTGCCCGTCTGCAGCTGTTCATTTTTCAGCACACCGCTTTTTTCCTCACGCACAAGGTAAGAGCGCGCGGTCCAGGTCGCCGCTATATAAAGAGTTGTAATAATCATCAATACCCAGCAATTTAACGCATCCAGATAAAAATATTCGCTGTTAAAGGGCTGAGCCGGATTAAAATTATATAACAGCTGGCAGACTAAAACACCTACTCCGGTAGCTGTAAGCCTGTGCAGCCAATGTAAAGACGTATTGGCAAAACGTCCGCTAAGCGCCAAAGCTGCGCATAAAGGCGGAAGACATAACAGTGCATAAATAATTTCCAGCATCTTCTCACCCTTTCAGCTTTCTCAGAACATTAGTATCTGTAGTTTTAAAGGACAAACGCAGACGTGAAGTAAGTATTACCAGAATAACTACCGCAATCAACACATCCAGAAAAATACCTAATTCAATAATCAGCGGCAATCCCTCAGTCATAATAAGTCCAAGCAGATATATGCCGTTTTCCATGGTAATCAAACCAATCATCTGCATAATTGCACGGCTGCGCATAACTATCAGCGTCAAACCTGTCATAATCATAAAGATAGATGATGCTACAATATCGCGACCTTGTACACCGGGCAGCAGGCTGTCCAGCACTACATAGCTTAAAGCCAAGAAACAAGCCGCTGCTGCTGTAGAATAATTGACATTGATATCGCTGGCAATTTCTTTTTCATCACTAAGCTTATGAACAACCTTTAAAATGGCATACGGAATAAAAATTACCTTAACTGCAATTGTAAGTACACCCGGTAAAAATGCATGTAAGCCACCGCCATGGCTCATACCTACAACAAGGCATGCTGCTGCAATCAATGCTGATTGTATGCTAAGACAAAAAATGCCACGCTTCAAATCCATAATACGTGTTTGCAGAAAGACGATAAACATAAGTGTAACTACTAAAAATTCCACAATTTACCCTCCTTACTGTGCGGCAATAGCCAGCAGAAGCATAATGCCTGCGGCAGCCAGATATACACGTACTTTGAATAAACGCATCTTGTTATTTAATGTTTCTACTGCTGCTACCAATGCCGCAGAACCAATCACCTTAAATACAACAGGTATATTAAGCGGCAGATACAGCAATGAAAATAAAACTAAAAAAATAAGTAGTTTGAGCTGACTTGCCCAATGAATTAACGCCAAAAGTCGTCCAGAATATTCCAATGTCATACATTCATGAATCATAGTCAATTCCAGATGCGTATCAGGATTATCGACAGGTATACGGCTGTTTTCAGCCAGTAAAACCAAAAAGAAAGCAATACAGGTCAATACACCAGCTACAGTCAGATTGACCTCGCCGGGATCCAAGGACATCCCGCCCAAGAAAGTACTGCCGGTATGCAGCACATTAGACAATATTGCCAGCATAATTACAGGCTCAACAAAAGCAGCAACATAAATTTCCCTGCTGCCGCCCATGCCACCAAAAGCAGTTGCTGCATCCAGTGAAGAAAGCGTCATAAAGAAACGGCCTAATGCCATAACATAAACAAAGACAAATACGTCACCAAAGGATACTGTTTTGCCAAAAAAATTTGGCAGCATGCAGGCAGCTGCTATAGTAGAAGCAAAATATACGCACGGCGCTGCCAAAAAGATAGTACTCGTATACGGAGTAAGAAAGGTAGGTTTACGCCACCATTTATATAAATCAAAATATTCCTGCAGGATACTAGAGCCAATCCTGTTCTGCAACAGTGCTTTCAGCTTTTTGATAATTCCGGCAATCAGCGGAGCTACCAACAACAATACAAAAGCCTGCAACAGACTGTACCCTAAACCTTGATAGTCTGTCATCATTTATATATTGCCCCCCAAACCAGCACGGCGATCATCGCAGCCATAACATAACTAACATATAATCTTACACTTCCCTGCTGCAAACGGCGCAGAAAAGCAGATGAAACAACAAAATATTTCTGCAGCGGCAGATACAGCTTCTGAGTAATCATATCAGGAATTTCCAGTTTATAAGATAATAAACGACCAAAATAAGGATGATCCTTGCGAACATAGGAAACCTCACGTTTGGGCTTCAAAAGATAATCAAAAGCCCGACGCAGCGGCTTGGAAAAACCTGTAGCAGAATACTGCTGTCTTGCTGTAGGCACAGTACCGCAGTTCCAGGTTACATCACTGGCAACATAAGACTTTTTCGCCATAGTAACAGATGCCGCAAAACATGCTCCTGTTAAAACTGCTACCAATGCTAAAGTAGTACCATAAGCCTGCAGTAATTCACCGCCGCTTTGCATCACATCGGCAATACCCGGCATATAAACCGAAGTATCAACCGTAAGCACGCCGCTTAATACATTTAACAACGGCGCCGGATAAATTCCCAATGCAAAAATCAATACAGTACTTATCCCCATAGCCAGCAGCATAAATCCATCAGATTCATGAGCCTGTTCAGCTATTTGACTGCGTGCTCTGCCAAGGAATGCTATACCGAAAAAGCGTACAAAGCATCCCAATGCAAGCGCACCAGTTAAACCAAGCAAAACAAAAGCTAAAGAACACCATAAACGTATATCCTGTCCATAACCACTGTAGGCCAAAGTGATAAAGCTCTGCAAGGTCATCCACTCGCCTATGAAGCCATTAGTCAGCGGCAGAGCTGATAAAGCCATACAGCCGGCAAAACAGGAGGCAGCTGTATAAGGAAGCTTACGCAACAGGCCGCCAAAAAGCTCCAGATTTTTGCTTCCAGTAGCATGCATAATACTGCCGGCACTCATGAACATGAGCACTTTAATAACTGAATGGTTATAACAATGTACTATTGCTGCCATAAAGCCAAGTGTTCCCCAGCCTTCACCAGCAGTAACCTCTAGCAACATACCGCAGCCAAAAGCAGCAAAGATAATGCCCATATTTTCAACCGAAGAATATGCCAGAATACGCTTGATATCTGTTTCCATCTGAGCATAAAGCACGCCTAAGAAAGCTGATATCAAACCTGCTGTCATGACAACAATACACCACCAGTAATTCCAGTCAGGCAGAAAAGCAAAGGCAAAACGACCAAAGCCGTATAAAGCTATTTTCAGCATCACACCGCTCATCAAAGCTGAAACATGACTGGGAGCAGCAGGATGTGCTTTAGGAAGCCATACATGCAAAGGCACAAGGCCTGCTTTAAGAGCAAAGCCAATAAAAGCTGCTAAAAATACAATGCTGCTCATACCATCAGACAAAGTATTATTAGCCATATCAGCAAAAGCAAAGGATTTACTGTAAGTACCTGTCAGTAAAAAAGCAATCATGATAGCAGCCGTACCGATATGAGTCATAACCAGATATTGATAAGCTGCATTCCAGGTTACACGTTTCTCTGCTTCATGATTAACCAGCAGGAATGAAGCTACAGCCATAATTTCCCAGAATAAGAGAAAACTAAAGGCATCACCAGCCAGTACTACAAATACCATGGAGCCTAAGAAAAGATTCCATAAAGAGCCTAACATCCTCAGTCTTTTTCCCAAATAACTGAGTGCATACCCAAGAGCATAGATGCTGGTAATAATTCCAGCACAACCCGTCAAAAGCAAAAAAGAAGCACTCCATTTATCACAGGACAGCGAATAGGAGCCCCACTGTACAGTCGCTATATGCAGAATGTCCAATAAAACAAGACCGGCGTTATATGTTACTAAAGCGCTGCCTGCTATCGCAGCTACACATGCCGCATAATGAGCAGCCTTCTGCCATTTATGCGGAAAAAGCAGCGTAAATATGCCAACTCCATAGCAAGCTGCCGCCATAAAGAATAAGCTCATCCTCATCACCTATAAAATTATTTGTTCACAAATATGACATATTTTATATTATAACATTTTTAGAAATTTATGCCAATCAGGAAAAAACTTTTACCAAAATTTTACGATAAATAAAAAAGACAGCTTACGCTGTCTTTTTTATTATAAAACTTGTTTGCTATTATTGAGCAATCTGTAAATATTTCTGATACATTTCATGGTCTTCCTGCATCATCTTATCGCAATCTTCACCAATGATTACAGTAGGATCAATACCCTGTTTCATGAAATATTCTTTAAATTCTTTGGAATCACATACCTTTTTAGCAGCCGCACGCAGTACTTCTAGTTTTTCTTTCGGAGTATCTTTAGGAGCAACTAAAGCAGCCCAGGCACGGATAGTCATATCATGACCCAATTCCTTAAAGGTAGGTACATCAGGATAAATCTGAGAACGAGAATCAGCCATAATAGCTAAAATTTTCAGATTACCTGCATCAACCTGGCTTTTGAATACGGACGGGTCAGCTAAAGTTGCATCAATATGTTTGCCAGCCAAAGCGGCCGCAATATCAGCAGATCCTTTCGGATAAGGAACATGTTTCAGCTGTACACCAAACTCATCTTCAAAAGACAAAGCAGCAATGTGCCAGATAGCACCAATACCGGAGTTACCCATCTGTACTTTACCAGGATTTTCTTTAGCATAAGCAACAAATTCATCCAAAGTGCTGTACGGAGCTTCTGCAGGAACAATTAACGCAGCAGGAGCTGCAATCGGTGCACAAATAGAAGCATAATCTTTGTAAGTATTTTTGCATTTGCCTTGATGCGGGAACATTGCCAACTCTACGGTTACCATGCCTAAAGTATGTCCGTCAGGTTTAGCATTAGCAAGCTCAACCATACCGGTTACGCCACCGCCATCCGGTTTGTTAACAGGAACAAACTTGCTGCCCGGCAGCTCTTTTTGCAGCATTTGCACCAAACCTCTGGCAGAAACATCGGTACCGCCGCCAGGAGCTTTAGGAATGATGACAGTAATATCGCCATCAGCAGGATACGCAGCTTTTTTGCTGTCGCCGCCGCAGCCGGCAATCATCATAGCCATCATCAGCAATGATACCAGTACAAATAAAATCTTTTTCATTATACATACCACTCCTCTATAAAAAATTTTTACAACAACCTTTTATAACTCTTCCTTGCTAAAACGGCAGTGTACAATATTTTTACGCTGCCAGGTATAAGTAATATCTAAACCATCTTTGTCAGCAATTACTGCAGGATAGGAAAACTCCCCTGCCTTTGTTTCCAAATCAAGCATTTTTTGCCAGCTATAACCATTATCAGCTGATTTAAAAATACTTAAAGGTGAACGCATTCCCCAATTACTATGAATGGGATTGCATACCAAATACAAACACTGATTAAAAGGTGCTTGCACAAGGTCTATACCACTGTTATTATTAGGCAGCTGTGTTGGATAAGCTTCCTTCCAAGTGTTGCCATTATCAGCAGAATCACTGCGATAAATGTAACCTTCACTGCTGCGCATCAGCATATGCAGCTGTCTGGGAGCACTTTCCCAAATAGTAGGCTGAATCACGCCACGTCCATAAAAAGACTGCTGACTGACAGCTATGTTACTTTCGGCTGTTTTCTCGCCATCTTTATATAACAAACCTGTGATACATATCGGCAAAGACTTATGCCATGTCTTTCCGCCATCATCACTATAATCAGCAAATGATGTCCATAACCCACGTTCAGTGGAGCCACCAGCAATAATTCTGCCGCTTGTCAATAAAACAGGCTTATTACGCACTGGGCCACGTCCGCCGCTGTTATCATCAGCAACAAGTTCTGCAGGACTGCTCCAGCTATAACCTAAATCCGTAGATTTTCTGCAATAGGTTTTCCAATTGGAAATTTCCTGCCCCTCTTTAAAAAACAGCGTGATCATGTCTTTATAAGAAAAAAGCACTGGATTCCAATTTGCTTCAGCCCCATCAGCAAGTTTCTGCGGCTGACTCCAGCCCTTTGCATCTTTATGGCTGCCCCAGATTGCCACATCGGCAGTACCTTCTTTCTGCCCGCCAAACCAACAACATATTAGCCTATCTTCTGCAAGTCTTAAGATAGTAGATGCATGGCAAAAATCAGTTGGTAAATTCTTAATAACAAATTCTTTCTGCATTAACAGCACCATATTACATAAATTTTACATTTTATATATTGTATCATATTTATTTATAAGCGTAAACTATTAAACACAATTCTGTAAAAAAATAAACAGCTCACAAATATGTGAGCTGTCATCATACACTATAAAACTTATTTAGCTTCTTCTTTCTTTTGAGCCTGAACAGGAACTAAAGCAAAATCTGCCATTAATGGTTTTTTACCGGTAGTATCAAAAACAAAGACCATCTGAGCAAGATTTTCTTTACTGAAAGAACCAACATAAATCACACGGTCAGCTTTATCAAATCTCTGCAGAACAGCAAATTTAGCTTCTTTATTCTTACCAAATTTTTCTTTTACCTGCTGCAGCATAGCCGCGTATTTGTCAGCAGTAAAATTTTTCTTCAAATCCGGTGTAAAGTTAGCCGCAACAACTTCGTAAGTAACAGTTGCATCATTCAATCCTTTAATAAAAAGATCAGCAGCAGCTTCTTCTTTGGCAAAGTCTTTAGAAGCGTCGGCAGCCATAGCAACAGAGCTGATAAGCAAAGAAACTAATAAACTTATCATTAATAATAATTTTTTCATAATTATATACACCGCCCTTAATAAAATATAATTTTATTTCATTATATCCTGTCCTTACTATCTTTACAAGCAACAACATAAATAAAAAAGGCTTGCCATAAGGCAAGCCTGAAAAATCTTATTTACGGATACCGAGTTTTGCAATGATTGCACGATAACGTTCAATATCTTTTTCCATCAAGTAGTTCAGCAGACCACGACGTTTACCTACCATTTTCAGCAGGCCGCGACGGGAATGATGGTCTTTTTTATGTTCTTTCAGATGTTCGGTCAAGTATTTAATGCGTTCGGTCAAAACTGCAATTTGTACTTCCGGAGAACCGGTGTCGCCTTCATGACGAGCATTGTCAAGAATAATGGATTGTTTTGCTTCGCTAGTTAACATTAAAAATTCCTCCTAATTTTACAATTCCCAAAGCATAGCAGCCGTCGGAGTTGCGTACTTCCAAGCTTTGGTTCAAATACTTTAATAGTATATCATACCTGCTTATAATAGAGCAAGATATTTGTTATATTTTTTACAATCTTTATAATTCAAAAAACTTCCGGCAGCAAGCTTTATCAGCTTCAAGCTGCCTGCAAAGTTCTTGAACAGATGCAAACTTACATTCATTGCGGATAAATTTATGAAACTCCACATGCATACATGAGCCATAAATATCGCTGCTGAAATCAAAAATATATGTTTCCAGCCTTGCAGCAGTCACATCACCAAAAGTAGGATTAAGTCCTATATTGGCCATACCATAATAACTTGAATCATTAACAAACACACGCACAGCATAAACACCTGCATGAGGTATTGCTGCCTGCTGCGCAGAAAGTTCTATATTAGCCGTTGGAAAATTGAGTAGTCTGCCTCGTTGGCAACCCTTAACAATTACACCGGATAAAGTGTATTTTCTACCTAACATTCGGTTAGCTTCTGTAATATCGCCTGTACTAATCAAATGCCTGATTTCTGTACTGCTTACTATAATCCCGTTATCGCTTACCAACGGTCTTACAATAAGCTCAAAACCCATTTTAGACGCAAATCGCTTTAAGGTAGCAATATTCCCATCTCCATGACAGCCAAAATTAAAATTTTCGCCTACGGCCAAGCATTCAAATCCTAGCTTAGTCAATTGCTGCAAAAAAGCGGACGGAGATAATTCTGCCAGCTGCCTGTCAAAAGGTACTTCCACTAAAAGATCTACACCCATCTTTTCCAGCAAAGCATATTTCTCTTTACTGCCAATCAAAGACATCGGTACTTCTGACGGCTTAATTAAAGAAAAAGGATGATTGCTGAAAGTAAAAACAGCCAAATAGCAATTATGCTCCCTTGCATATTTTGCAGCCGAACTGATAACATCCTGATGACCTAAATGAAGTCCGTCAAAAGTTCCCAGAGCAATAACACATGGGCGGTCAAAACCGTGAAAGTTTTCCAGTGAAGTAATAATCTCCATCTTTTATTCCTCTTGCATTATATAACGTGAAAAAATCTTTTCTGCCTGTATTTTTTCCTCGCTGCAGCTGCTTATACCTAAAAATTCTTTTGCAGGTCCCATAAGTACATATCTGCCATCCGCTGTACCTGCAACAGTAGTACGTACACCATTAGTAATACGTGCTGCCTGCCTTGCTGTCAGCACTAATTGAGGTATATTGCTTACAGCCGATAACGGTTCCGCCAGACATTTCTCTGGATTCTCAGTAATTTCCTGCAAGGTAAAGGCATCCTCAATTTTAAAGCCCGCAACCTTTGTACGCAGCAGAAAACTCATTGTACCGCAAGAGCCTAATGCATCAGCAATATCTTCGCCAAGTACGCGTATATATGTTCCTTTAGAACATTCTACTGCTAAAGTCAAAGAATTATCTCCCTGATGAAGCAATTCTAATTTATATACCTCAATAGGACGTGCTTCTCTTTCTACATTGATGCCTTGGCGTGCCAAAGCATAAAGTTTCTGTCCGTCAACTTTTAAAGCAGAATACATAGGCGGAGTCTGCATTATCTTACCGGTAAACTGCTGCAGAACTGTCAGAATTTTATCTTTGGATAACTGCGGCACCGGCATAGTCTTAATAACCGTACCACTGTCATCACCTGTATCAGTCTGCTGACCTAAAGTAATTTCTACAAGATACTGTTTTCGTCCTTCAACAGCAAATTCTAATAATCTGGTTGCACTGCCTATAAACACAGGGAGAACTCCTGCCGCATCAGGGTCAAGAGTTCCTCCGTGTCCAGCCTTTTTAGTTTTCAATACGCGCCGTAGATAAGCAACCACATCATGGGATGTCATTCCAGGCGGTTTTAAAACATTTAAAATACCGTCCATTATAAGGCCTTTCCTATTGCATCCAAAAGCCTCTTTTTGGCATCTTCCAAAGGTGCATAAATCGTACATCCGGCTGCACGAATATGTCCGCCGCCGCCAAAGCTAAGCGCAATCTGCGCTACATCAGTACGACTGGAACGCATGCTTACACGGGTAACATTTTCTTCCACTGCTTTAAACATAATAGCTATATCGACACCTTCGATATAACGGGGATAAGAAACAAAACTGTCAGTTTGGATATCCTTATCATATAGTTCATGTGGAATAGCAATATATGCAACCTTATTATCATAGGCAAAAGTTAAAGACGGCAATACTTTACTCAAAAGCTCAACAGTCTCACGGGTACGCATATCAAGATTATCAGAAATAATGCTTGGCTGTACACCATAATCAAGCAGCAAAGCAGCTCGCTGCATAGTTTTGCGTGTTGTATTAGAATAACGGAAAGAGCCGCAGTCTGTAGAAATAGCAGTATACAGACAAAGTGCCGTTGCTTCATCATGCTGCCACTGCATTGCTTCAAACAGATCGCACATAATTTCACCTGTAGCTGCAGCCTTAGTATCAAGATACAGATAGTCGGCAAACTCCGTATTGGAAATATGATGATCTATATTCAGAATATACGGAGCCTGCACAACCTCTCCCACGATACCGATACGATCAAAAGAACTTGCATCAATAACAACCAGGATATCTGCCTTTACTGTACTGCCGCACTCCGGACGCTGACAGCATTCAATGCCCGGCAAAAAGCCAAAACCTCTGCCAATTTCATCATCAACAAAGACAGTTACTTCTTTACCCAGTCTCTTAAGAATATGCATCAGTCCCAACGCTGAGCCTAATGTATCTCCATCAGGACTGACATGACAGCACAAAACAATTTTTTGTGCCTGCAGCAGGAGATTACCTGTTTCCTGCAGACTGATTTTATTGCTCATTTGTGCCGCCTTCCTCCTGCTTAATCTTGTCAAGGATGCTCTGAATATGAGCACTGTATTCCATAGAAGTATCCTTAATCAAAATCAGGGAGGGAGCGAAACGCAGACGAATACGTTTCGCTATTTCACTGCGCATAAAGCCCAGTGCTTTATTTAAAGCTTTCCAGGTTTCTTCCTGTTTATCTTCAGGTCCATACAGGCTTACATAAACCTTAGCTATGCTCATGTCATCTGTCAATTCTACACCGGTAATAGTAACAAACTGAATACGCGGATCTTTGACATCATGCAAAAGCATATTGCTTATTTCATGCTGAATGGCTTCCTGTACTTTTTCAACTCTTAATCTTGCCATAATACACCTGCTTCGGCCTATTCTTCTTTGATTTCTTCCATATTGTAGATTTCAAAGATATCGCCCTCTTTGAGATCACGGAATTTATCCAGAGTAATACCACATTCGAAGCCTTGAGCAACCTCTTTGACATCGTCTTTGAAGCGGCGCAGAGATTCAATTTCGCCTTCGTGTACAACAATGCCGTCACGTACTACTCTAACTTTAGAACTGTTGGTTACTTTACCTTCCAGTACATAGCAGCCAGCAATCAAAAGTTTAGAAATAGTGATCAGCTGACGTACTTCCACACGACCTTGAATAACTTCTTTGAACTTAGGCGCCAGCATACCTTTAATAGCTGCCTCAACGTCATTGAGTGCATCGTAAATTACACGATAAGTACGTACGTCTACCTTTTCAGTTTCAGAAGCTTTACGTGCATTAGCATCAGGACGTACATTGAAACCGATAATCAGAGCATTTGCAGCAGAAGCCAGCATAACGTCGGATTCAGTAATGGAACCTACACCTGCATGAACTACTACTACTTTTACTTCTTCGTTCTTAATTTTCTGCAGAGATGCTTTTAACGCTTCGATAGTACCCTGAACGTCTGCTTTAACAACGATGTTCAGTTCTTTCAGCTCGCCTTCCTGAATACGTTGGAACAAGTCATCCAAAGAAACTTTAGAGTTAACCTGGATTTCTTCTTCACGTTTCTTAGCAATACGTTTTTCAGCAACGCTGCGGGCAGTCTTTTCATCAGTAGAATCAAGAATATCGCCTGCCTGCGGCACATCGTTAAGGCCAAGTACTTCTACAGGAGTAGACGGCAGTGCTTTTTTAACTTTTTCACCACGGTCATTAATCATTGCACGTACTTTACCATAAGCAGTACCGGCAATAATGGTATCACCAATGTGCAGAGTACCTCTTTGAACCAGCACGGTAGCTACAGGGCCGCGGCCTTTATCCAGCTGAGCTTCGATAATAGTGCCATGAGCCGGCAAATTCGGATTTGCTTTCAGCTCCTGCATTTCAGCAACAAGCAAAATCATTTCCAGCAAATCGCTGATACCGGTTTTTTGGTGAGCAGATACCGGTACCATAATGGTATCGCCGCCCCAATCCTCAGGAATCAGTTCGTGCTCTGCCAACTGTTGTTTTACGTGGTCCGGATTAGCGCCGGGACGGTCAATCTTGTTAATAGCAACAATAATAGGCACCTTTGCAGCCTTAGCATGGTTGATTGCTTCGATAGTCTGCGGCATTACACCGTCATCTGCTGCTACAACAAGAATAGCTACGTCAGTAACCTGCGCACCGCGTGCACGCATAGCAGTAAACGCTTCATGGCCAGGGGTATCAAGGAAAACAATCTGTTTGCCCTGATAATTTACTTTATACGCACCAATGTGCTGAGTAATACCGCCGGCTTCACGAGCAGTAACATTAGTTTTTCTGATAGCATCCAGCAAAGAAGTCTTGCCATGGTCAACGTGACCCATAACGGTAATTACAGGCGGACGCGGCAAACGTTTTGCTGGATCATCTTCTACTTCCGGTACTTCGGTAGGATCTTCGTCCGGAGCCTTCTGGCCTACTTCTACGCCAAATTCTTCACCAATCAGCTGAGCAGTATCATAATCAATATCCTGATTGATAGTTACCATTACACCCAGCATAAACAAAGCTTTAATTACTTCGTTTACTTCACGTTTAATCAAAGATGCAAATTCTTTGACATTGATGCTTTCACCAATTTCAACATAAGTCGGCTTCGGAATCTCTACAACCGGCTGCTGTACTTTCGGAGCATTATTTGCCGGGCGTTTGCGATTCATTTGATGTCCGGCACTGCGGTTAGGTCTGCTTTCCTTAGTTGCATAGGAGCCTTTAATCTGCGGCTTATCTTTGCGGTTATTTTTATTATTGAAATTATTGTTTCTGTTGTTTCTGTTATCAGAAGCACCATTGTTAAAATTCGGACGATTATGCTGCGCATTGCCCTGTGCATTACGATTATCGTTATTGCGGGCAGGCTGGTTTTTCTGCGCATTATTGCCAAAACGCTGCTGGCGATTATGCGCATCCTGATTTTTACGGTTATCAGTGTGTACTGCCTGACCACCGCGGTTTTGCTGTGCATTTTGATTATTACGGTTATTATTGTTATTACGCTGCTGCATCTTGCCCTCATTGCTGCGAGTATTTTGATTATGCTGCGGAACATTTTTATTCATACCGTTCTGTTCCGGCTTTTTAACTTGTTGTTTCTGCATATTTACAGGCTGCTCTTTTTTTACAACTTCCTTTTTTGCAGGAACAGGCGGTTTCTTATTATATTCTTTATCAATGATGACCAAATCAGAATCATCTACTGCACTAAAATTGCTTTTTTCGATGTTGTGACGTTTTAAAAGATCCAAAACTTCATTCGTGGACTTGCCATACTCTTTGGCAACTTCATATATTCTCTTCTTACCCATTCATCCACCTCCAAATCAGATCTTATGGGATTATTTTTTTATCATATTTACAAAGTTTCTGTCTGTAACCGCAACGGCAGTTCTTTTGGCTTTACCGATTGCCGCACCAAGTTCATCACGGTTTAACACCTCTAAAACCGGTATTCCCGCCATTTCAGCCAGATAATACATATCTTTTTTCGAATTAGGCGCTGCGTCTGCTGCAACCAGCAACAGTTTTGCTTTGCCGGATTTTACAGCAATACGAACCGCTACATCACCGGAGGCCAGTTTACCAGCCTTTTGTGCAAGGCCTAGAGCAAAGGCAATATTATTGTTGCCCATGGTCAAAATCCTCCAGCAGTTTGTTATATACTTCGTCGCTGATAGACTTTTCCAAAGCACGTTCCAAGCGTTTTTCCTTTACAGCTTTGGTAATGCAGGCTTTATCAGGACAAACATAAGCACCGCGACCGTTCTTTTTTCCTGTAAGGTCAAGACTTATCTCACCTTCAGGAGAACGAACAATTCGCAGCAGCGACTTTTTATCTTTCATCTCGTTGCAGCCAACGCATTTCCTTTGAGGAATTTTCTTAGTCTTGATCATAATCTTCCTGCTCCGTATCTGCTTCAGCGGCAGCCTGAGATTCGCTCTTAATATCTATTTTCCAACCGGTCAGCTTAGCAGCCAGACGTGCATTCTGACCTTCTTTACCGATAGCCAGAGACAGCTGATAATCAGGTACTACTACGCGGCAGATTTTTTCATTTTCATCTACCTGAGTGCTTACAACCTTAGCCGGGCTGAGAGCATTAGCAACGTACTGTGCCGGATCTTCGCTGTATTTAACAATATCAATTTTTTCACCGCGCAGTTCGTTGACAATAGTCTGTACGCGCATACCTTTATGACCTACGCAAGCACCTACCGGATCAATATTGTCGTCCTGGGTATAAACGGAAATTTTAGAACGCATACCAGGCTCTCTGGCAACGGATTTAATTTCCACTACACCATCATGGATTTCAGGTACTTCCAGCTCAAACAGTCGTTTCAAAAGTCCCGGATGAGTACGGGAAACCATGATTTGAGGTCCTTTGCTGGTACGTTTAACCTCAATGATATAGGTTTTCATACGTTCATGATACTGATAAACTTCACCGGGAATCTGTTCAGTAGCAGCAAGTACTGCTTCTACCTTGCCCAGATCAATATAAACATTTTTATTTTCAATACGTTGTACTACGCCGGTAACAATATCGTTTTCACGGCTGGAGAAACGCTCGTAAACCATTCCACGTTCAGCTTCACGAATACGCTGTACAACAACCTGTTTTGCATTCTGTGCAGCAATACGGCCAAAGTTTTTAGGAGTTACCTCCGTTTCAACAATATCGCCCACTTCATAACGGCTGTCGATTTCATGTGCATCAGCCAGAGAAATCTCATTAGCTTCTTCTGTTTCCCCTTCAACAACCTCGCGCTGAGCATATACATGGATTTCTCCGCTCAGTTTATTCATATCTACTCTTACATTTTGGACAGAACCAAAATTCTTTTTGTAAGCAGTTACCAAAGCTTCTTCCACAGCCTGGAACAGAAGTTCAGGTTCAATACCTTTCTCCTTTCCCAATTCTTGTATTGCTAAGATAAAATCTGCATTCAATTAATACGCCTCCTAAATATTTTAAAAATCAATATGCGGTCTGATATTAGCTATCAGTTTACGTTCTATCTTGACCGGATTCTTAAATTCCCTGCCCTTGATAATTTTTCTTACTTCTACAAATTCATCATCATGTCCAACCAGGACTGCCACTAAAAGTTTCATATTCTCCCAGGGAGCATAAAAAGAAATATCTACCTTGCTGCCGTAAGCATCGACAAAATCCTTATCCTTTTTCAAAGGGCGGTCGATACCAGGAGAAGAAACCTCCAGAAAATATTTATCCTGAATAGGGTCTTTTTCATCCAGCACAGCAGTAAGCTTTTCACTTACCAGCTGGCAATCGTCAATTTCCACTCCTTCAGGCTTGTCGATAAAAATACGCAGATACCAGTCTTTTTCACGGACATACTCTACATCGACCAGTGTAATATCCGTATCCTTGAGAATAGGCTCCATTAATTCTGTAATCAATGCTTCTATTTCTCTTGCCTGCATCTTTATCACCTCCACGATATTAAATTGTATTTTTGCTTTAATAAGCGGAAAGAGCGGGTATTTAACCCACTCTTTCAAAATAACAGTTATATTTTCTGCTAATATTATAACATTATCATGCGCCTATGGCAAGCCTTTACTACTATATACGCTGCTTTTCAGGCTTTATAAACACATATTTTCCACTATCAGAAAGCTTCTGGCAAAATTTATAACCGTAACCGTTAAAGGCTTTTACATCGCTGACAGAAGTGATATTTTCTTCCGCACACCAGCGTACCATATAACCGCGGGCCATCTTAGCTTCCGTAGCCTTCACCTTATGTTTTTCTTCCGTTCCCACAGCGAAAATACAGCTAACAAACTCCACATCTTCCTCAAGATACGGTTCCACTGCTTTGCTGTATTCCTTAGAAGCAAGATTTAAGATAACTTTATCCTCAGCAGTAAGTTCTTTATATAAACTTTCACCCCAAAAAGCATACAAATCTTCAAACCCATCGCAGCTAAGTTTTGCCTGCATTTCCAATCTATATGGCACTACCCCGTCATCGGCACGCAAAATACCATAAAAACCAGAAAGAATACGTAAATGCTCACATACATATTCCCAGGAGTTGGTATCAAAAACTCGTGGTCCCATATGCGTATACTGCAAGCCATCATAAGCTAATACCGCCGGTGTAACTCCCTGCTGCAGCTTCATGTTCTGTATACGTGCATAATTTTGCTGCGCCAATTTATCATTGCACTGCCATAAATTCTGCAGCTGCGTATAATCCATCTGCCGCATCGCAGCCAGCAGCTTTTCTGTACGCTGCAAAAATATCGGAGTTCTGCTGGCAGCAGCATCTTCATCCACTCGCATCTGCTTAGCCGGAGAAATTATAATCTTCATCTTATCCTCCCAAACGATTATTTTACATTTTTATAACAAATCTCTTAATATTTTAAATAAGTTTAACATAAACGCAAAGGATTTTTCTACTTCAAAATAAAATTTATAATTATAGCTTAATAAGGAGGCTTTGGACCGTGAGTAAAAATACTTTAATGCCAAACATACTGCTTAATAATCTTTCTGACGCTGCCTGCCATCAATGCGATAAACGCAATATCGGCTGTCACGCTCGCTGCAGCGAATATAAGAAGTGGTACTTTACCCATAAAATCATTGCCTTACTGCAGCAGTCACAAATTCAAACCAACCGTAAAATATCCATGCCTAAAAAATATTATATTACAACATTTAAAAACAATAAAATATCCTTATCTTTTTAAATGCAGACAAAAAGAGTACCGACATAAGCCAGTACTCTTTTCTTATAATCTTATTCTATTTCTTCAAACATTTCGCTGCCCATTTTACAAATAGGACAGGTGTAACCTTCCGGCAGACTGTCGCCTTCGTAAATATAGCCGCATACCTTGCAGCGGTATTTTTTAGTTACAGCTGCATTCTCTTTTATCTCTTCGAACATTTCACTGCCCATTTTGCAAACAGGGCAGGTATAGCCTTCCGGCAGACTGTCACCTTCGTAAATATAACCGCATACCTTGCAGCGGTATTTTTTAGCTGCAGTTGTTTTTTCTTCAGCAGTAGGAGCTATATAATGTCCTCCCAAATCCGCGCTTCTATCCTGATACATAGTATGCAGCATTTGTTCAGCCAATTCGCTCAGCGGCTCACCGTAAAATTCTTCATATACCTTTTGGATTTGCGGATTCAGATGGCTGCTGCGTAATACTACACTGTTATCACGTGCGTACAAGCCCTGGATACGTTTTTCTCTCAATGCATCCCCCTTGTACTCTCTGTCTTTCGGCTGTCCGCCGCCGCCAATACAGCCGCCGGGACAGGTCATAACTTCTACAAAATCATAGTGTACATTACCGTTTCTGATTTCTTCTACCAGCTTACGCGCATTTGCAGTGCCATATACAACAGCAACTTTCAGCTTTTTGCCAGCAATAGTCAATTCAGCTTCACGAATACCCTGCATGCCGCGAACAGCCTCAAGCTGCAGCAAATCAGCAGGAACATCTTCTTTGGTAATAAAAGCATAGGCACTGCGTACAGCAGCTTCCATAACACCGCCTGTATTACCAAAAATAACGCCTGCACCTGTGCCAAGACCCATGAATTCATCAAAAGAAGCATCTTCTAAAGCAACAAAATCAATGTTTTCATCTTTGGCCAGCATAGCCAGCTCGCGAGTAGTAATAACAAAATCCATATCACGCATAGTTTCATCGCCATGATATTTACCGGCAGCACACATTTCATCTCTGCGAATTTCAAATTTTTTCGCAGTACAGGGAGTAAGTGCTACGTTAACAATTTTTTTCGGGTCAAGACCCATCTTTTTAGCAAAATAAGTCTTAATAGTCGGTCCCTGCATACCAATGGGGCTTTTAGCTGTTGATAAATGCTCCAGCATGTCCGGGTAATATGTCTCCATAAATTTAACCCACGCAGGGCAGCAGCTGGTAAACTGCGGCAGTTTTTTATCTTCATGCTGCAGGCGCTCTACCAATTCGCTTGCTTCTTCCATAATAGTCAAATCGGCCGCAAAATTGGTATCAAGCACATAATCAACGCCCAGTTTTTTCAGCAAGGCCACCATTTTACCCTCTACAAAACTGCCGTCAGCCATGCCAAATTCTTCACCCAATGCAATACGCACAGACGGTGAAGTGCTGACAATAACAATTTTATCAGGGTCTCTTAAAGCTTCTGCCACCTGATAAATTTCAAATTTTTCTGTAATAGAATCAACAGGGCAAACATTAGCACATTGTCCGCAGTTAATGCAGACAGGAACATCATTGGTAAACTGCAAATCATAAGTACCGCATACACCTATTTCATTAGTACAAACAGTTTTGCAGGCACCGCATTTAATACACTTAAATTCCAATCTTTGCACAGACGGATTATCCGGCTCAATAGCTACACGGATATCAGTAAATTGATGCTTGGACATAAATATCCCTCCTGTATTATATACCTTGACAACTACATTATAGGCTATTTATTAAAAGAGTGCAACAAAAAACTGTTTTCCGTTAAAACTTTATTTTCTTTTTATATAAAAAAACACCGAGATTTTTCATCTCGGTGTTTTCATTATCCAAACAAATCTATCTGATTAGTTTCCGGTAAATCGTCAAGCGCTCCCATTTCAGCAAGACGCTCAATTACCGTCTTACTTATCTGCGCCCGCATACGCAAATCCTCTTGCGAAATAAACGGATTATTTCTGTCACGGACTTTAGCAATACTCAGCGCAGCGCTTGTACCTACACCACTCAATGCAGCCAGCGGAGGACGAATACCTTTTTCTGTCACAGTAAACTTAACAGGATCAGAAGCATAAATATCTATCTTATCAAACTCCAGGCCACGTTCCAGCATTTCATTAGCTAACTCCAGATAAGTTGCTGCAACTTTATCCTGCGTAGTTGCCTGATTGCCCTGATGATAAACATTTTTCAAAAAGTCTTTAATAAAAGCTTTACCTTTAACGATATACGCAGTATCAAATTCAGGTGCGCGTACCGTAAAATAAGCAGCGTAAAATTCACGCGGGTAATGTACCTTGCAATAAGCAATACGATATGCCATCAACACATACGCCACGGCGTGCGCTTTTGGGAACAAATACTGTACTTTTTCACAGGATTTGATGTACCAGTCCGGTACGCCTGCTCCTTTCATTGCTTCAAGCATAGCCGGATCAAGACCTTTTTTGGCGGCCTTACCTTTACGCACGTGTTCCATAATCTTAAAAGCCATACTCGGCTCAACGCCTTTGGCTATAAGACTGGTCATTACGTCATCACGTGTAGAAATTGTTTCTTCTACCGGCTTGCCTTCCTTTAGCAAATCCTGCGCATTATTCAGCCATACATCAGTTCCATGAGAATAGCCTGATACACGTACTACATCACTGAAATTTTTCGGCTGTACATCATTAATCATGGTACGAACAAAGTTAGTACCACATTCCGGTATACCGAATGTACCTACATCACTGAAAATCTGCTCTGGTGTTACGCCTAATGACGAAGTATTCTGGAACAGACGCATAGTCTCCTCATCACCTACGGGAATTTCTTTAGGCGGAATAGCCGTCAGCTCTTCCAGCATCTTGATAACTGTAGGATCATCGTGGCCAAGTATATCAAGCTTAACCAAACGGTCATTAATGCTATGATAATCAAAGTGTGTAGTTATCGTTGCAGAATCCTTTTCATCGGCAGGTCTGTTCATAGGTGAAATATAATGGATATCCATATTACGCGGCACTACCATAATACCGCCAGGATGCTGGCCTGTTGTACGTTTGATGCCCGCAAAACCTTCTACCAGCGAAGCAATATAGGCCGGATGCACATGCTTATTCTTGCTTTCATAGAACTTGCGTACATAGCCCTGCGCCGTCTTAATCGCGATAGTAGAAATAGTACCAGCACGGCAAACATTATCTCTGCCAAACAGTTCTTCTGTATATTTATGGGCCGTAGGCTGATAATCACCCGAGAAGTTAAGGTCGATATCAGGTACCTTATCGCCATGGAAGCCCATGAATACAGCAAATGGTATATCATGTCCGTCACGCAGCATCGGTGTACCACATTCAGGACAATTTTTCTCCGGCAAATCAAAACCCGAGGCATATTCTTCGTTAAGGAAAAACTCGCTGTGACGACATTTAGGACATCTGTAGTGAGGCTTCAGCGGATTAACCTCAGTAATATCAATCATCGTTGCTACAAAGGATGAACCAACACTGCCTCTGGAACCTACCAGATAACCGTCATCAAGCGATTTTTTTACCAATTTGTGAGCAATATAATACAGCACTGAGAAGCCGTGGTTGATAATAGAGTCAAGCTCCATTTTCAGCCTGTCAGCTACAATATCAGGCAAAGTATTTCCATACCATTCGTGCGCCCGCTGATAAGACATTTCTTTAATAGCTTTTTCAGCACCGGGAATAAACGGTGAATAAAGCTGATCTCTATCAGGCACTGGTTTGATTTTTTCAATCATATCAGCAATTTTATTAGTATTGGTAACACAGACTTCATAAGCGACATCTTTGCCCAAATATGAAAACTCAGCTAACATTTCCTCCGTAGTACGATAATACAGAGGCGGCTGCTCTTCTGCATCTTTGTAATTTTGTCCAGCCTGCAGAATTGCACGCAGTGTTGCATCCTCCGGATTTAAAAAATGCACGTCACAGGTAGCAACAGTCAGCTTGCCCATCTTCTTGCCAAGTTCATAAATACGTCTGTTGTAATTCTCTATATCTTTTACAGTGCAGCGATTTTCACGCACTAAGAACATATTATTGCCAGTAGGCTGTATTTCCAGATAATCATAAAATGCAGCAATCTCTTCCAGCTCTTCGTCAGAAGCACCGCTGAGCAAAGCCCTGTACAGCTCCCCTGCTTCACAGGCAGAACCTAAGAGCAATCCCTCACGATGCTCTTCAATAATCTGTCTTGGCAGTAAAGGTCTTTTGTGCAGATAACGCAGATGGCTTATGGTAACTAATTTGTACAGATTACGCAGACCAGTTTCGTTTTTAGCCAGAATAATTATATGATAACTGGGAATCTTCGGCACGCGGCTCTTTTTAATAGTATCCGTCGGTTCGCGGTCCAAATCTCCGGCTTTCAGTTTATGATCGCCAATCAGGTAACCCTCCATACCAAAGATAAGCTTTAAGTCACTGCCTTCTGCAGCGTCAAAACAAAACGGAAACGCCTGCACAACACCGTGGTCAGTAATCGCCAGTGCCTTATGACCCCATTTTACAGCCTTATGTACCAGGTCTTCCATAGAAGTCAGACCGTCCATCTTACTCATCTTAGTATGGCAATGCAGTTCAACACGTTTGGTTTCAGCATTGTCCATGCGCTCTTCTACATCGGCCTTCATTATTCCCTGCGGCGTCATGACCATTTCATCAAACATGAATCTGTCCGGCGCCACATTACCCATGATTCGCAGTCTCATACCTGGCTTCAGCAAACTCTTAAATTCATTGCATTCAGCTCTGGCATCACCGCTGTCATCCTTACCGCCGAAAAATACTTTTACATAGATACCATTGGTATCATCACTGACATTAAACGTGAGCGCTATCTTACCTGTTCTGAACTCTTTCTCTACAAAGGAAGTCAGCTTGCCGTCTTTATCAATACTTTTAACAAACGTACCTTCAATAACAACTCTGTTTTCTTCTTCGTAAACAGTTTCCAGCTTTCTTACTTTGCCTTTAAAGCTTTTGCCCCATATAAGTCCGTTGTCTTTCTTTTCACCGTAAAGCTGGTTATATGCCTGTTCATATGCAGCATCATATTCTTCCTGTCTGTCACAGGATGGAATAGGCTCTTTAGGTTCAGCTTCGCCAATCTCTATCTCCGGTGGTTCATCCGGCAGCGGTATATCATCTGGATAGGGCACGCCGCCGCAATCAGTAATTTCTACTTCCTGCTCTGGCTCAACAGTTTCTGCCGCAGGTACTGACTGTTCTGGCATAATACAGCTGCTGCCGTCGCCATCACAAATAAAATCTACTTTTTCCAAAGAAAAAGCAACCGCCAGTTTTGCGGCAGCTGCTTGCATAACATTAGGCCTGATATGGGCGGCACAGTCAAAATGTACCTCCCACAGCCTTGCACTTTCATCAATACAAATTTTACTGATATGCATCATCTGTAACTGCATTAATTCAGTTGGTGATAAAGACTGAGCTGACAAAAAAGCAAACAGCTTCTCTCTGTCAGGTATAATGCAATATTTAGCCTGCATAAATAATTCCTTTCACATATCAATAAATAAGGTTAATTATCTAAGGAAACAACCCCTTTGATACCCTGCAAGCCACGGATAATCTCCATAATGTCGATACCCTTTTCCACTTTCAGATAAAGCTCTAAAACGAGTTTATTTTCCTTATCATTATTTTTTACATTCAAAGTCTTAACTTTAATACCTTTTTCGGCCAAATAACCGGTAACATCAGTAATTGCTCCCGGGCGATTATTGATAGTAACACGGATAAAGCGCCGCTCACTGCGGCTGCTGCCTGCAAAGTGTTTTTCCCAGCTATGAAATGTAACAAGAGTAATCATGGTAATAACAGTAGCCAGTGTACCAATAAGATACATACCGCTGCCAACCGCAAGCCCTATTGCTGATACAATCCATAGACTGGCAGCAGTTGTCAGTCCGCGAATAGTAAGACCTTCATGCAGAATAGTACCGGCACCTAAAAAACCTATACCGCTGACAACCTGTGCAGCAATACGCGCCGAGTCCCTTCTGTTTTCAAAGCCGGTGGTTCCGATATCATCAAAACCATAAATAGACACCAGCATGAACAAAGTCGAACCAACACAGACAAGTATATGTGTTCTAAAGCCAGCCGGCCTGTCACCACTGCCTCTTTCAATGCCGACAATGCCGCCCAGCACTGCAGCTATAACAAGACGCAGCGCCATCGTCATCTCTGCTGATGATACCCACGGTATTTCAAACATCAGACCACCCCATTTTTATATTTTACAGTTTAGCCAAAAGCTCCTTAATAGCTCCAATATAGTCACTGTCAAGCGGCAGCATCTGAACTTCGCCTGTTCTGCGTACCTTTACTTCAATCTTGCCTTCTGCCAGTGTCTTAGGTCCTACTACTACACGCAGCGGATAACCAATCAGATCTGCATCCTTAAATTTAACGCCAGGACGTTCGTTACGGTCATCAATAACAGCCTCGACACCTGCTTTTTTCAGCTCTTCATAAATTGCTTCTGCTTTTTGAGTAGAAGCTTCATCTTTAGTATTTACAGGAACAACCAATACTTCATACGGAGCAATCGCTACCGGCCAAATCATGCCGTCCTTATCATTGTTCTGCTCAATAGCAGCAGCCATAGTACGGCTTACGCCTACACCGTAGCAGCCCATCACCATGGGTTTTTCCTTACCGTTTTCATCAAGGAAGGTAGCGTGCATCGCTTCACTGTATTTAGTAAACAGCTTGAATACCTGACCTACCTCAATACCGCGAGCTTTGCTTACCTTACCGCCGCAGTGAGGACAAGGATCGCCTTCCTGAATCAGACGGATATCAGCTACATAAGTAGGAGTAAAGTCTCTGCCAGGATTTACATTCAGCAGATGATAACCTTCTTTGTTAGCACCGCAGCAGATATTATGCATTTTCATAACAGTGCTGTCTACTACTACGATAGTCTTTTCAGGATCAATACCTACAGGACCCATATAACCGCCTACAGTACCAGCTGCAGCCAGCAGACTTTCTTCTGCCATTTCTACTTCGTTAACACCTACGGTATTGATAACTTTTATCTCATTAACTTCATGGTCACCGCGCACAAAGCACAGAATCAGACCTTTTTCACTGTTGAAAGCAACTGCTTTCACAGATTTATCTACCGGCAGATTCAAATATGCGCATACATCAGCAATAGTTTTGCAGTCCGGAGTTTTAACCTCTTCAACTGCTTTCGCTTCTTCTTCCGGTGCTTCAATAACATGCATTTCAGCTTTTTCTACATTGGCAGCATAATCACATTCATTGCAGTAAACGATTTCTGCTTCACCGCTGTCAGCAATAACCATAAATTCATGGCTGCCGCTGCCGCCGATAGCACCGCTGTCAGCTTCAACAGGACGGAAAGTAAGTCCGCAGCGGGTAAAAATACGAGTATAAGCATCGTACATCAGCTTATAGGATACATCAAGACCTGCTTCATCACGGTCAAAGGAATAAGCATCTTTCATGATGAATTCACGGCCGCGCATCAAACCAAAACGCGGACGGCGTTCATCACGGAATTTATTCTGAATCTGATAAACATTCATCGGCAGCTGACGATAAGAGCGTACATCGCCGCGAATCAGACTGGTAACCATTTCTTCATGGGTAGGTCCTAAGCAGAATTCTCTGTTATGACGGTCTTTCAGGCGGAACATTTCTTCGCCATATACACCCCAGCGACCGCTTTCCTGCCAAATTTCCGCAGGCTGTACAATGGGCATCAACAGTTCCTGTGCACCGCTGGCATCCATTTCCTCGCGAACAATATTTTCAATTTTTTTAAGCACACGCCATGCAAGGGGCAGGTAATTATACATACCACCGGCAGATTTGCGCAGGAAACCTGCTCTGAGCATCAGCTGATGGCTGACTACCTCTGCTTCTGCGGGTACCTCGCGTAAAGTGGGTGCAAACATTTTAGAAACTCTCATTTATTATTTTCCTTCCTCTCAAGTAAGATTTTATCAATTTCAGCAAACAGCTCATCAATAATACATGCTTCCGGAACTTTTTTCAGTACAACACCTTTTTTAAAAATCAGGCCTTCATTGATGCCGCCGGCAATGCCTACGTCAGCTTCTCTTGCTTCTCCGGGGCCGTTTACTACGCAGCCCATGACAGCAACTGTAATCGGTTCACTGATTTTTTCCAAACGGCGTTCTACTTCCAGCGCCAGCTTTTCCAGATTTATCTTTGTTCTGCCGCAGGTTGGGCAGGATATCAAAGTTGGGCCATATTCACGCAGTCCTAAAGATTTCAAAATATCATAAGCAACCTTTACTTCACGTACCGGATCACCTGTGAGTGATACACGAATAGTATCGCCAATGCCTTCAGCAAGCAAAGTACCTATGCCAACAGCAGATTTAATAATGCCGCTGTTGATTGTTCCTGCTTCGGTAATGCCTACATGCAGGGGATAATCACACTGGGAAGCAAGCAGCCTGTAAGCCGCTACGGTTAAGGGTACGTCATGTGCCTTCAAAGATACTTTAATGTTCCGGTAATCCATCTCTTCCAGAATATGGATATGTCTCCATGCTGCCTCTACCAAAGCTTCCGCAGTAGGATGTCCGTATTTTTCCAGCAAATCTTTAGGAAGAGAACCAGCATTTACACCGATACGAATAGGTATATTTCTCTTTTTAGCAGCATCAACAACCGCTGCTACACGGTCATTACCGCCAATATTACCAGGATTAAGACGCAGTCCATCGACACCAGCATCAATAGCTGCCAGTGCCAGCTTATAATCAAAATGAATATCAGCAATTACCGGAATAGGACTTTCACTTACAATACGTTTAAGTCCTTCTGCAGCAGCCATATCCGGCACGGCACAGCGGATTATCTCACATCCTGCTGCAGCAAGCTCACCAATCTGGCGCAGTGTAGCTGCTGCATCGTCAGTGCGGGTATTAGTCATAGACTGTACCGATATGAGAGCATCGCCGCCTATTTTTACCTTACCCACCTGTATTTGACGTGTTTTTCTGCGTTCCAACGCATTCCACCTCTTTTATCTTGTAATGTCTTTAAATGTTGAAAACAGCGTTATCGCCAAAATTAAAGCAACACCAATAGTCTGGATAGTATTCATAGCCTTGCTGCCCAAGGGTTTACCACGCACCCCTTCCAAAAGCAACAGCACAAAATGACCGCCATCCAATGCAGGCAGCGGCAGCAGATTAATAACACCAAGGTTAATGCTTAAAAATGCAACAAAGCTAATTAAGGGCAATACGCCTTTTTCAGCTACTTCCCCAGCCATCTGTGCTACACCTATGGGACCTGCAACTTCTGCAGGAGCTTTGCCGGTAACAATTTTCTGCAAGCCGTCAACCATAGCAAAAATAATATATTTAGTATAGCCAAAGCCCATCTTGATGGAATCTGCAACACCAGGTTTTTCAGAAACAAAAGCAGGAGAAATACCGATAAGCGGACGTCCCAGCTGTTCATCAAATTCCGGTGTCATGGTAAAAGTCTGTACAGCTCCATTTCTTTCTGCTATCAAACTAACTTCTTTGGTTCCGTTTTCCTGCAAAGATACAATAATATCGTTCCATGTGTTTATCTGTTTTCCATTAATCGTAAGAATCTTGTCACCTACTTTAAGACCGGCTCTGTCAGCAGCCTTATCAGTAATGACAGTTCCTAATACAGGTTCATCAACAGGCTTTTCAATGCCATTTATCATAAAAATACCGGAAAACAGGATTACCGGCAGCAGAAAATTCATCAAAGAACCGGCAAGTATTACAAGCATGCGTGCAGGAATAGATTTTGATTTAAAGGAATTTTCTTCTTCCGGATCGTCCGGATCCATACCGGCAATCTTATTATAGCCGCCAAGCGGAATAGCACGCAGACTATATAAAGTTTCGCCGTCTTTTTGCTGATAAATTTTTGGGCCAAAGCCTATAGCAAACTCGTCTACACGCATCCCGGTGAGCTTAGCAGTAATAAAATGTCCAAACTCATGAACTGTAACAAGGACACCAAACACGAAGATTGCTGCCAAAATTGTTAACAAAATTTTTCCTCCTATTACAAAACACTACAGCCCTGCAATAATTTTACGCGCCAGCGTTCTGGCCTGCTTATCAGCAGCCTCAATATCATCTATTTCAGGCTGTAAAATATTTTCATGCAGAGAAGTTACTTTTTCTGTTATATATGGAATATCAAGATATCTTATCTTATCTGCCAAAAAGGCATATACTGCTTCCTCATTCGCCGCATTAAATACGCAAGGCAAAGTACCTCCAGCTTTACCGCAGGCAATAGCAGTCTTAAGTGAAGGGAATGCTTCTGTATCAGGCGCTTCAAAAGTAAGCGAGGCCGCTTTGACCAAATCCAGCTGCTCGAAAGAATAATTAAATCTTTCCGGATAAGATAAAGCATACTGAATCGGCAGTCTCATATCAGGCTCACCCATTTGCGCAATAACACTGCCATCACAGAACTCTACCAGAGAATGAACAATACTTTGAGGATGCACCACTACATTAATTTTTTCATAAGGAATATTAAACAGCCAGTGTGCTTCAATTACTTCCAGTCCCTTATTAGCCAAAGTGGAAGAATCCACAGTAATTTTCTTACCCATGCTCCAATTAGGATGATTAAGGCACTGAGCTAAGGTTACATGTTCCAGCTCACTGCGCTTTCTGCCGCGGAAAGGGCCACCGGAAGCAGTAATAATCAGGCGTTTTACCTCATTTTCCCTGCCAGCCCGTAAAGACTGAAAAATAGCACTGTGCTCGCTGTCTACAGGAGTAAGGCTTACCTTATGCTCCTTAACCTTATTCATGACGATACTGCCGGCTGCAACAAGAGTTTCTTTATTAGCCAAAGCTATATCTTTGCCGCATTCAATAGCTGCCAAAGTAGGCCTTAATCCTGCATAGCCAACCATGGAAGCAAGCACCGTATCTGCTTCACTGTAAGTTGCTGCAGCAAGCAAGCCTTCTTCTCCCGTAAGGATTTCCGTCTTGCCATGATAACGCTTCAGCAGACGAGCTGCTGCATCTTTATCTGTCAGTACAGCAAAATCAGGCTCAAACTCACGAATCTGCTGCTCCATTATTTCATCGCTTTTATGTGCAGCCAATACTCTTATTTTCAGTTTATCAGGATTGGCAGCAGCTACTTCCAGAGTCTGACAACCAATAGAACCTGTACTACCCAATACTGAAATATTTTTCATAAAGCCACTCCTTTATCGTGCTTTAAAAACAGCTTAAGAACACCAATAAATAATAGGTAATCGGAGCCGCAAACAGCAGGCTGTCAAAACGGTCCAGCACGCCGCCGTGTCCCGGAAAGATTTTACCGGAATCCTTAATATCAAAAGAACGCTTAATAATTGACTCGATAAGGTCTCCAAGAGGAGCAAAAAAGGCAATGCCCAATGCCAAAACAATCGCCTGCCAGGTCGGCAGATGCAAATAACTGGAAGCAAGCCAGCTTACTACAGCTGTGCAGCCAACAAAACCAGCAGCTGCTCCCTCAAGAGATTTTTTAGGACTTACACTGCAAAACGGACGCTTGCCAAAAGCACTGCCAAAGAAATACGCCACAGTGTCGCTGGCCCATGTGCCAAGCAGCACAGTCCATAAAAGTGCTTCGCCAAATTCCATCACGGTAAAGCCTAAGTCCACAGGAAAGCCAGGCAAGCCGCGCAGAATAATAACATGCGCAAACAAGATGCCGCAGTAAACCATTCCCCAGATAGACAGCGAGGTGCTGCCTACCCAGTTTGCTTCGCCGCAACGGCAGTGTCTTACTAAACCTTCCAGCGCATTAAAAATAAAGAACAATGTTACAAACATTGTAGAAAATGCCAGCAAAAACAGCGGGTCTACACCGGAATAATATCCCAGTGCAGCTACACCTACGGTAAGCAATGTGCCAAGCCCTGAAGTAAGGTAGTATACATTATATCCTTTGTGTGCAGCCATATTATGCAGCTCATACCAGCCAACTGCAGCTAAAAAAAGTACGGCTGCAGAAAAAAGTATGCCGCCTTTGGTAATGATACCAACAGCAATAATTATGCCGATGACACCAGTAATAATTCGCGTTAACATTTAATACACCCATCCATCATTTATTCACTAAGCCGCCAAATCTGCGCTCTCTTCCCTGGAAAGCTCTGATGGCCTGCAGCAGATGTTCTTCTAAAAAATCCGGCCAATATACATCAGTAGTCCAAATTTCAGCGTAAGCTATCTGCCACAGCAAAAAGTTGCTTATTCTTAAATCTCCGCCAGGTCTGATTAAAAGATCCGGCGCCGGCAGCCCCTTCGTATATAGGTGCTGCTCAAATACTTCATTAGTTATCTCATCTACAGCAATATTTCCATTGGCAGTTTCCTGTGCAATGCTTTTTACCGCATGCAGGATTTCTGCCTGTCCGCCATAGTTTATAGCCAAATTCAAAATTATCCCGGTATTATCTTTGGTTTCAGCAACAGCATGAGCCATTTTTTGCTTTACAATCTCCGGCAACCCTTCCTGAGAACCAATAAAACGTACCTGGACATTATTTTCTTTAAACTCATCAATCTCGTTTGTCAGGTATCGGCTCAGAAGCTCCATAATAAAGTTTACTTCTGTAACCGGACGCTTCCAGTTTTCCGTAGAAAACGCATAAGCGCTTATAACTTTGATACCGATTTTATCGGCAGCTCTAACTATTTTTTTCAAGGTTTCCGCACCGGCCTGATGTCCGTAAGTGCGAATCTTGCCCTGAGCCTTGGCCCAGCGTCCGTTACCATCCATAATAATGGCAATATGCTGTGGAATATTATTCAGATCAATTCCGCTTAAATCCAAAGCTGCATCAGACATGGTATTTTTTCTGGTTTGAAACAGGCCTTTAAACACCGTAAATCAACCTTTCACAAAAAGTTATAGATAATAAAAAATGGGCAGACCTCCATAAGGAGGCCGCCGTCTTTATTATTGAATAGCGCCTACCGGGCAAGCAGCTGCACAAGCACCGCATTCAACACATTCTTCAGAAATCTCATATTTGCCGTCAGCTTCATGAATAGCGCCTACCGGGCAGGTAGCAGCACAAGTACCGCAGCCAACACAAGCTTCTTTGTCGATTTTCAATGCCATATCTTCGCACCTCCTCTCTTTTATCTGTACACTATGGTAAGAACTAATTTATCATCAGACAGAACCTGCTGTCTAACTACATATTTACGCACATGCTGCAAAGCATATTCTGACGCATCCTCACGCGGAGGCAGAGTCAGCTGAACATCATACTGTATCTTTTTCTCCTGCAGTATGCGTTCTGCTTCTTCCAGCGGCAAAGCAAGTACATTAGGAAATTCCATCAGATTTCCATAACTTCTTTCTCTTTGTTGGCGGTAACAGCGTCGATTTCCTTCATAATCTTATCGGTAATCTTTTGTACGTCATCAGTACCTTTTTTAGCTTCATCTTCAGTGATTTCTTTAGCCTTTTCAGCTTTTTTGATAGCTTCATTAGCATCACGGCGCAGATTGCGAACTACAACGCGGAAATCTTCTGCTTTTTTATGTACCACTTTAACCAGGTCTTTACGACGTTCTTCAGTGAGCTGCGGCAGATTTAAACGAATGCACACACCATCACTGTTCGGATTAAGGCCAAGGTCAGATTTCATGATTGCTTTTTCAATATCTTTAATAAGGTTCTTTTCCCAAGGCTGAATCACAATCATTCTAGGTTCAGGTACAGTTACGCTTGCTACCTGGGTAACAGGGGTCGGAGTACCGTAATATTCTACCATAACCTTTTCTAAAAGAGAAGGAGTAGCACGGCCTGCACGCAGGCTAGCCAGGTCAACGCGCAAAGCGTCAACAGACTTATGCATTTTTTCTTCGATACCCTTAGTAATTTCTTTTACAGTTGCCATAAATTATTTACCTCCTACCAAGGTACCGATTTTTTCGCCAGAAGCAGCGCGCAAAATGTTACCCGGTTTATCAATATTAAATACTACAATAGGAATATGATTATCCATGCACAGGCTGATAGCAGTAGAATCCATTACGCTCAGCTGACGTTGGATAACTTCGATGTAATCCAGTTCTTCAAACATAACAGCATCAGGATTTTTCGCCGGATCGCTGTCATAAACACCGTCAACGCCTTTTTTAGCCATAAGAATAGCATCAGCTTCAATTTCAGCCGCACGCAGCGCAGCAGTTGTATCTGTAGAAAAATACGGGTTACCGGTGCCGGCAGCAAAAATAACTACTCTTGCTTTTTCCATATGACGGATAGCACGACGACGAATATAAGGCTCAGCAATCTGACGCATCTCAATCGCAGTCTGTACACGAGTCGGTACGCCGCGGTTTTCCAGCGCATCCTGCAGTGCCAAAGAGTTGATTACAGTTGCCAGCATACCCATATAGTCGGCAGTAGCGCGATCCATGCCCTTATTGCTGCCGCTGATGCCGCGCCAGAAGTTACCGCCGCCGTTAACGATAGCAACTTCCAATCCCTGCTCTACTACATCCTGAATCTGTGCAGCCAAAGAATCTACTACATCGGGATCAATACCGAAACCTTTAGCACCTGCCATAGCTTCGCCACTTAATTTCAAAACAACGCGTTTAAATTTTTTATCTTCTGCCACTACTATTACCTCCCTGAACTTACACTTTATCTTGTTTTAACTTCTACACGTATTGAATTTTTCCTCTTTTATTTTTGAACTTTACATGAGAAAAACGCAAAATAAATTTCAATAAATTTGAGCATCATTACAAAAAAATAACTGCGCCATGAATCTGCTTGGCAAGCAAATTCAGGCACAGTATGCTGTTAATCAGCCTTTATTTTCTCTGCATTCTGCGAATGACGGAACCGATAAACGGTGACAGCAGAGAAAGAAAAGCAATAACTAAGAAGAACAGGCACAGTGGACGAGTGTAGAAAATACTGAAAGAACCATCGCTCATAATCAAAGAACCGACAAAATTCTGTTCCGCCATACTGCCAAGAATAATACCAATGATGATAGCTGACATGGAAAAACCAAGCTTATTTAAGAAATATCCGATAAAGCCGGAGGCAACCATCAAATACACATCATTGATAGAATTATTATAGGAATAAGTACCTACGAAAGTCATCATAATAATGATAGGCAGCAAAATGTGGATAGGTACATTGACAACCTTCACAAAAAGCTTAATCAGAGAAAAGCCCAAAATACCCATAACAATATTGGCCAGTAAAAGACCAATAAAAATAGCATATACATCCGGCGCTTTTTCAATAAAAAGCAAGGGTCCCGGCTGCAGTCCCTGCACCATTAAAGCACCCATCATGATAGCTGTAGCACCATCACCAGGAATACCCAGCGTAAGTACAGGAATAAAGGCACCACCGGACACCGCATTATTACCTGATTCAGACGCAACTATACCTTCCGGCTCGCCGTTGCCGAAGTTGTCCTTATGCTTAGACCAGCGCTTTGCCTGATCGTAAGACACAAAAGAAGCAATATCGCCGCCAGTACCTGGTACACAGCCGATGAAAGTACCAATGCAGGAAGAACGCAGCAAAGTAGAAAAAACGCGTTTAATATCTGCCATCGAAGGCAGCACCTTATCAATAGCCATGTGCTGCTCGCGGCGTTCATTATGATAATATTCCTCAACGCTGCCTAATACCTGAGCAAACGCAAATACACCAATTAGAATAGGAATAAAGGATACGCCTCCCAGAAAATAAGTTGTATCCATGGTAAAGCGTATTGTACCGCTCATATCGTCGATACCGACAGTTGCCAGGAACAGACCAATCAATCCGCCCATGATGCCTTTAATAACGCTGCCGGAGGAAACACTGGTAATAATGCTGAGGCCAAAAATAGCTAATGCAAAATATTCCGGTTTAGAAAATTGCAGTGCCAGCTTAGCCAATTGGGGCGCTAACAAAATAAGGCAAATGGTACTGAAAATACCGCCGAAAGTACTCGCCATAGTGGAAAGGCCCAGAGCACGTCCCGGCTGCTTCATTTTGGAAGCCATGGGATAACCGTCAAGTGTTGTAGCGACAGATGCAGGCGTACCGGGAGTTTTGAGCAGAATAGCAGAAATACTGCCGCCATAGATAGCGCCACAGTAAATACCCAGCAGCATCAGAATACCGCCGATACCATCAAAGCTAAATGCCAGCGGAAACAGCAGTGCCAGTCCCATATTAACACTCAGGCCAGGCATGCAGCCAAAAGCAATACCAACTGCAACACCAAAAACCAATCCCAAAAGATTGGCAGGAATAAAAATCATACTTAATGCGCTTGCTATATCACCCATTGTTCTGACCTCCTATTCCAAAAACATAGATTGCGGCATCTTCGTATGCAGCAATTCACCAAAGACAAGATAAATAAAAATAATCGTACAGATAGTAGTAATGACCATTACCTTTTTATTATGGTAATCCATTAAGTACATTACAACCGGTATCAAAACCGCAGAAGCCGGATAAAATCCTAAAAGGTTAATCAGCAGGCAATATACTGCAATAACTACCATCATCAGATAAACACGTTTATTAGCAGGCAGCATCAGTGCAACACGTGTCTGCGATAAATCTTCCTTATGCCAGAAAGTATAAATAAGCAGGATTACAGCCGCAATAAATAAAGCAACTCCAAGACTGAACGGCCAAAAGCCGGGTCCAGGTCCGTTCACAGTAAATTCCAAAGGAAATTCACTGGCAGCATTCATAATACCGCCGCCAATCAAAAATCCCAATAAACTAATAATATAATTGCATACCGCCATATTTTTCATTGCAATAACTCCAGTACAAAATAATAAAAACAAACAGTATTATTTTATCAGATTTCAAAAATAATGTCATTATTTCTTCACAAATTACTCTCTGTTTTCCATAAAAAAACAAGCCGGTAAAAACCGACTTGTTTTATATAACTTGTATTGATTTATTCTCCAGCTTTTTTACCGCGTAAGAAAAGCCACAACGGACCAGCCAGGAAAATAGATGTATAAGCGCCGCTGCCAAAACCAACCAGCATAGCAAAAGAGAAATTGCGAATGGTTTCGCCGCCCCACAAAAAGATTGCTACAACAGCAAACAAAGAAGTACCAACGGTATAGCAGGTACGTGTCATTGTCTGCCAGATACTGTTATCAATCATGTCGCTGAGACTTTCACTGCGACGATGAATTTTGAGATTTTCACGGATGCGGTCAAAAATAACAATTGTACCATTGATGGAATAACCTACTACTGTCAGAAGTGCTGCAACAAAGGAGGAATCCATCTCCATATGGAACAAAGAGAAGTAACTTAAGGTAACCAGTACGTCGATAATCAATGCAATAATAGCAGCAATAGCGAACTTAAATTCAAAACGCATGGTAATATAGCCAATCATAAGTACCCAGGAAAGTACAATAGCCATAACAGCCTGCTGAATAAGTTCCCCGCCGATGGTTGCACCAACCTGCTCTACACGCTGAATCTGAAAATCGCCCAGCTTTCCTTTCAGGTCATTCATTACCTCACGGCGTACACCATCATCGATAACAACAGTTCTGATCAATACACCTTGAGCGCTTTGTGCTCCGTCTTTGCTTTCCAATTGAATAATACTGTTGCCAAGGTTATGCTCTTTTAAAACATCACGCACCTCTGCAACTGTTACAGGCTTATTAAAGGAAAGGTCCATAATGCTGCCGCCGGTAAAATCAATGCCCAGATTAAAGCCGCGTACCAGCATGGAACCGATGCCAATAATCAGAAAAATAATGGTTATAGAAAAGAAAATTTTATAGTTCTTTACGATAGAGAACATTATTTTTTCACCTCCTTAGTATCTGCAGGCTTACCTGCACCGACACCAAAGAAGGCCGGATTACTTGTAAGATTACTGTAAATTAGGAAACGCAGCATAAATTTAGTTACTGTTACAGCAGTAAACATACTCAGTACTACACCCAAAGCAAGCGTAACCGCAAAACCTTTTACCGGACCGGTACCAAGATAGAATAATACAGCAGCAGCCATCAATGTAGTAATGTTAGAGTCAAAAATTGTTACCAGTGCTCTGCCAAAACCTGCATCCATAGCACTGCGCAAAGTTTTGCCGCGGCGCAGTTCTTCTTTGAACCTTTCAAAAATCAGTACGTTAGCATCGACTGCCATACCTATTGATAAGATAATACCTGCAATACCCGGCAAAGTAAGGGTAGCATTAAGATAACGCATTGCCAGAAGCAGCAGCATCACATACAACAGTAAAGCCACATCGGCAACAAGACCGGAAAGTCTGTAGAAAATCAGCATAAATACAAAGACACCGATAATACCGATACTGAAAGCTTTAATACTCTTTTCTTTTGAATCCTGACCCAAGGTAGGACCAACAGTTCTGTTTTCCATAACTTCTATCTTTACTGGCAGAGAACCACTGCGCAGCAGGATAGCCAGTCTTTCAGCTTCTTCCATAGTACGGGAACCGGAAATTTGTGCACGGCCGCCGGTAATGGCTTCCTGTACAACAGGAGCAGTCAAAACATCTCCGTCCAGTACAATAGCAATTTGCTTGCCGATATTTCTTGCAGTTAAATCAGCAAATTTCTTGCCGCCTTCGTCATTAAATTCCAAACCTACAACGGCCTGATTACCATTGCTGATTTGAGCCTTAGCATCTTTTAAATCTTTACCAGTTAAAACAACATTACCGTCCTGATCCTTAAACTGCAGCATTGCAGTACGGCCCAGCATCGCAATAGCCTTTTCAGGGTCTTTTACACCAGGAAGCTCAACGATGATACGATCTTTACCCTGTCTTTGAATAACAGGCTCTGTAAGGCCCAGCTCGTTAACACGACGTTCGATAATCTTCACGCTGCGGTTTACGGCATCGTCATCAACCTTCAGCTCAGGTGTATCTACAGCCTGCAGTACAACGTGAGTACCACCCTGCAGGTCAAGACCCTGTTTAATAGAATTGGTTAACGGCGAGATATAAACGCAGAAGCCCCCGATGATTGCAAGTGCAATAATCAGAAACTTTCCTAATTCATTCCATCGCAAAATTATTCCCCCTTAAATTATTTAATCGTTAATAATACGCCTGATACCGTTTTCATCAGCCAAAGCGGCAACAGGCACATCATTAACATCACACGGCAGCTCTTCCTGTAAAAGTGCAGTACAGGTAATACCGCAGGTAATTTTTCTTGGTACGTGAGCAAGAAATCTGTCATAATAGCCTGCTCCCATGCCCATACGGTTTCCCTGCCTGTCAAAAGCCAAAGCAGGCACAAGTATCAAGTCCAGCAGCTCCGGCATAATACTTTCAGCCGGCTCCGCTACAGACCTGATACCGTACCTGTCACAGACAAAATCCTGCATTGACTCAATACGCGCCGCCTTCATTTCAGTAGCTGAAAGCACCAGCGGCACATAAACTTTTTTGTTATCTGCCAATGCCTGACTTAATATATAATCCACAGAAATTTCGTTACCGAAAGCAAGATATCCCATTATGCTTCCAGCACGCTTATACTCTTCACTTTGCAGAATATAATCAGCAATGCGATTACTGCAGCGGCTGATATACTCTGGTGACAGAGTGCTACGCAGCTTTTTTAATTGTTTGCGCAGCTCAATTTTATCCATGAATTATTTATCTCCTGTATTTTTAGACGGATCTTGAAAGCCACTGATAGCAGAACGTACAAAGTTAATTTCTACATTTTCAGCAACTTCAACAGTTACTTTCTTTTCAGATATATTGGTAATAGTACCATACATACCGCCGATAGTAATGATTTTGTCACCTTTTTTCAAAGACTCCAGCATATTCTGACGCTTTTGCTGTTCTTTTTTCTGCGGGCGCCACAACATAAAATAGAAAATGCCACCCATCAATATAAACGGCCATATAGCGTTAATCATTGCCATCATATCTCCACCTGCCATTATTACACCTCCACATTTACAAATATTGAGTCTAACTTTGATTATATTCTACAAATACTGAAAAATACCTGTTTAACCTTGATAGTTTTGTAAAAATCTTTCCCTGAATTCCGGGAATCTGTCTTCTGCAATAGCCTGTCTGATTTGTTTAGTAAAGTTAAGCAGGAAATACAGATTGTGAATAGTGAGAAGTCTTAAAGCAAAAATTTCTTCTGCCTTAAACAGATGGCGGATATACGCCCTGCTGAAATTACGGCAGGTATAGCAGCCGCAGCCTTCCTCAATAGGCGAAAAATCTTCTGCATAGCAGGCATTACGTACTACCAGACGACCATATGAAGTCATCGCCGTGCCATTGCGTGCTACGCGGGTAGGAAATACGCAGTCAAACATATCAACGCCAAGATTTACTGCTTCAACTATGCAGTCAGCCGTACCTACGCCCATCAGATAACGTGCTTTATCCTTCGGCATATCCTCTGTCGTATGTCCCAAAATATCATACATCAGCGGTTTAGGTTCACCAACACTGAGGCCGCCAATGCCATAACCGGCAAAGTCAAGCTCAGTCAGCTGCCGTACACTCATTTTGCGCAGTTCAGGATACATGCCGCCCTGCACAATACCAAACAAGGATTGATCTTCACGTGTATGAGCAGCAAGACAACGTTTAGCCCAACGGGTAGTACGCTCTGTAGACTTTTTAGCATAATCAAAATCAGCAGGATAAGGAATACACTCATCAAAAGCCATAGCAATATCTGCACCCAATGCTTCCTGCACGTTGGTAGCTATTTCCGGAGAGAGAAATTTCTTGCTTCCGTCAATATGTGAACGGAACATAACTCCCTCTTCAGTTATCTTACGCATTGCACCCAAGCTGAAAACCTGGAAGCCGCCGCTATCTGTAAGCATACCGCGTTTGTAATTCATAAATTTATGCAGACCGCCGGCTTTTTTTACCAGCTCATGGCCCGGACGCAAAAACAGATGATAAGTATTTGACAGAATTACCTGACTGCCCATATCATATAATTCTTCCGGCGACAGGGTTTTTACCGTCGCCTGCGTGCCCACGGGCATAAACATCGGTGTTTCAAAAGTTCCGTGGGGAGTATGCAGCCTGCCAAGTCTGGCACCGCTGCGGCTGCATTCTTTAATCAGTTCATATCTTACTGCGTGCATAAAATCTCCTTTACTTATGTCTGTCCACTATAAACATGGCATCGCCGAAAGAGAAAAATCTGTACTGTTCTTTAACCGCCACAGCATAAGTAGCCAGCATGATTTCACGGCTGGACAAAGCTGAAACAAGCATAAGAAGCGTACTTTGCGGCAAATGGAAGTTTGTTACCAAAGCATCTACAAAACGGAATTTATAACCGGGGAAGATAAAGATATTCGTCCAGTTGCCGCCTGCTTTCATAACCCCGTCAGCACCAGCTGCTTCCAAAGTGCGAACTGCCGTAGTACCTACAGCAATAATTCTTCTGCCTTCTGCTTTTGCTTTATTGATAGCATTAGCAGCTTCCTGAGAAACAGTATAAAATTCTTTGTGCATCTGATGGTCTTCTATATTTTCAGCACTGACAGGACGGAAAGTACCCAATCCTACATGCAGTGTAACAAAGACTTCTTCACAGCCTTTTGCTTTAATTTTTTCCAGTAACTCTTTAGTAAAATGCAGTCCGGCTGTAGGTGCTGCAGCACTGCCGCGTTCTCTTGAATAAACAGTCTGATAACGCTCCTTATCTTCGAGCGGAGCAGTAATATATGGCGGCAGAGGTGTTTCTCCTAATCTATCCAAAATTTCTTCAAAAATGCCGTCATACTTAAATCTTACTACCCTGCCGCCAAAATCAGTATGCGCAATTACCTCACAGGATAATTCATCGCTGAAAATGATCTTAGCGCCCACCTGCAGCTTTTTGCCAGGACGTACAAGTACTTCCCAATCAGTAGCATCTTTGCGTGTCAGCAGAAAAACTTCTACATGAGCGCCTGTTTCTTTGGTACCATGCAGACGGGCAGGAATAACACGGGTATCGTTAAATACCAGTAAATCTCCCGGTCTGAGATAATCTGTTAAGTCATAAAAATGCTTATGCTCAATTTCACCGGTATTCTTATCTACAACCAGCAATCTGGAATGATCTCTCGGTTCCATAGGATGCTGAGCAATCAGCTCCTGCGGCAATTCATAATCAAAATCTTTTACTAACATTCTTCTGCTTCTTTCATTTTATAATATTTTAAGGCTTGTTCCCTGATAATAATGCTTGAGGATTTTTACATAATTATTAGCAGCACTACGGTCAGCCATGCCTTTAGCTCCCCAAATACTCAAGCCTACTCCGCTGCCTTTGCCAAAACCAGAAAAGACAACCTTTTCATCTTTGCCGCCGCTAAACAGATGATAACTGCTGTAAGCATTATTCCATACAGCTTCTTCTTTATCATCTATATGGATTTTTATATCCTTTCTGCCTATTTCCATACCAAAATAATTCTCAATAGGCACTTCCAGATTATCAGGCAGAGGCGTAGTAATCACCAGGTCAAAGTAAGTGCTGTTTAACGACAGCAGCTTCATCAGCTTCTGCCCACTAAGGCTTGCAGTACCATCTTCACCTGAAATAACAATATTTCTGACGCGGCCTGTATCCGTTCTGTCATGTCCTTTACTTTGCAGCGGCGACAGGCTTATGCTAACCAGCTTACCCACACCATAACCTGTTTGTTCCAACAGTGTTTGCAGCAAAATCGGACTGATTTTATATTCCCATTTATAATCAGGGCAATCCTGGTCATAATCCTCTACAGACTGCAGATAACTGACATCATATCCCCATGCGCCCAAGGCAGATTCTGTTTTGCCTCCGCTGCCGGCAGTAGTTACAGCTTTAATGACGTTACCAGTTTTGTCTGTCAGAACTTGACCAGCCGTAGCTTTCACCAGACTGCTTACCGCAGATTTTTTTGCAGTATTGCCTGCATAAGGCAGCTCTTCATCAGTAGAGCTTATATCATAGGCTTCCGCACTATTCTGAAGCATCATATGAACCGCGTAGCTGCGCGCTGCTACAATCTGAGCCTTAATTGCCTCATCCGGCCAGATTACCATAGTTTTAGAGGAAACTACACTGCATAAATAATCTTCTAAATCCAGTTCATTGGTGATTAGGATTCTGCCATTATTCACACTTGCACGCAAGAAACCATCATAGCTTTTCTTGTTTATCTGAGGCATAACCCCGTCTGCTTCGACAGTAAAACGTATTGGATGCGCAAAAAGCCTGTCATTTAATTTCAAAACGCCATTATTGGCACTCAGAAAATATTTACCCTTCGCCATAGCAGCAGATTCACCTGTAACGGTATCTACTACCATAAAATCATTATCACAGCTTATCTCTGCAGTATACTGGCCGCTTACCACTGCGGCCCTGATATCAGCCGCAGATGCAGGCAAACTGATACCGGCATACAGTATCACTGCTAAACATATGACAATAATTCTTTGCAGCATTTATTTACTCCCCGGCTTCTGCAGCCGCTTTTTTCTTTTTCTTAACTCTTTCATAACGATCGCGTTCACTGAAAACACAACCGCAGTAAGGCTGCCTGTAAAGCTCCATTTCCAGACTAATATCTACACCGCGCTGATAACCTTCACGGAAATCCTCATAATAAAACGGTATATCAAATTCTGCCGTAGCTTCCTGCGCAATCTGCTTTATCAGTTCATGCTTTTGATATGGACTTACCAAAAGTGTAGTACTGAATGCATCATAACCATTTTCCTTAGCATACTTAGCGGCATAACGCATCCGCACACGATAGCAATAAGCACAGCGCACTACCGGCTCATTAAGCATACCGCGCACACATTCTTCCAGCGGATAGCTTTTATCTACAATAAGATTATATTTTTTCTTTTCACAAAATTCCCTAAGTGTATTAAGACGGCGCTTAAATTCCTTATAAGGATGAATATTAGGATTAAAATATAAAATATCGAATTTTTTACCGTCTGCAGTCAGCTTTTCTGTTGGATAACAGGCACATGGACCACAGCAGGCATGTAATAACAGTTTCATAGTTTATCCTTTCTCTGGGAAAGGCACTCCCAGATAACGATAGGTTTCGCGGGTTGCAATACGGCCGCGCGGTGTTCTCTGCAGCATACCCTGCTGCAGAAGATAAGGCTCTATAACATCTTCGATAGTCGTAGCTTCTTCACTGATAGCTGCGGCAATAGTCTCAATACCTACCGGGCCGCCGCCAAAGGTTTTAACTATCGTCGTCAATATTCTGCGGTCATTTCGGTCAAAACCGTAAGCATCAACCTCCAGCTTAGCTAAAGCTTCTGCCGCTACCTGTTTAGTAATAACAGCACAGCCCAATACCTGAGCAAAATCACGCACGCGCTTTAACAGTCTGTTAGCGATACGAGGTGTACCGCGGCTGCGTCTGGCAATTTCTTCCGCACCTTCACGGTCTATCTGCACATCAAGAATTTCCGCCGCTCTGGAAACAATAAACTGCAATTCTGATGGCTTATAAAATTCCAGACGGCATTGCACACCAAAGCGGTCACGCAAAGGTGCAGCAATTGCTCCCAGACGAGTAGTAGCACCTATCAGTGTGAACTTAGGTAAATCCAGTCGTACACTGCGGGCGCTGGGGCCTTTACCGATAATAATATCTAAGGCAAAATCTTCCATGGCTGAGTACAAAATCTCCTCAACCGTTTTCGAAAGACGATGTATCTCGTCTATGAAAAGCACATCATTATCGCCTAGATTAGTCAGAATAGCTGCCAAATCACCCTGCCTTTCTATGGCAGGACCAGAAGTAACGCGGATATTAACATTCAGTTCATTGGCAATGATATTAGCCAGCGTGGTCTTACCAAGTCCTGGCGGGCCAAAAAGCAGCACATGGTCAAGTGCTTCCTTTCTTGCCGCTGCTGCCTTAATGAATACGGACAGATTATCTTTAATCTGTTCCTGCCCAATGTATTCTTTTAAGACACGCGGACGCAGACTATACTGCCAGCCGTCTGCTTCCTGTTCCTGTCCGGCAATGATTCTATCATCAAAATCCATTTTTATCTCCTTGCAAACAATTTAAGTGCCTGCCGCAAAATCGCTTCGCCGCTCAGGCTGGCGCAATCCGGAATTTCTTTAAGCACCGGCATAATCTCACTGTTGCTGTAGCCAAGAGAAACAAGCGCTTCAATAGCTTCGGCAACAGCACCGCTACCGCCCGCCTCAGCAATCTCCTGTACGACATCTTCGCTTTCGCTGCTGCCACTGACTCTGTCTTTTAATTCCAGCAGCATCCTTTCAGCCGTCTTTTTCCCGACACCAGGAAGCTTTACCAGCATTTTTATGTCTTTATTGCTTACAGCTGTATAGAAAGCATCAGGCTTTATTGCCGATAAAATTCCCAGCGCCATCTTAGGACCTACGCCGCTTACTGTCAGCAGGATTTCAAATAAATCATAGTATTCTCTGCTCAGAAAACCGTAAAGCAAAATAGCGTCTTCCCGCACTGCCGTATGCACATGTATACGTACTTCTTTTCCCAATACCAGCTGCGCTAAATGAGCAGAAGGCATAAAGACTCTGTAGCCCACACCGCCTGCAGTATCTATAATACAGTATTCAGCTTCCAGCTGAGCAACTGTTCCTTTTAACGAACCTATCATTTATTTCAACTCCTGCCATCTTCTCGTAGCTGCTGTATGCAGACCGCAAATAGCTACCGCCAAAGCATCGGCAACATCATCCGGCTTAGGCTTCTGTCTGATATTCAAAAGATGCTGCACCATATAGGTTACCTGCTCTTTATTGGCACTGCCTGTACCTACAACCGCTAACTTAATCTGCATAGGAGTAAATTCCAATACCGGCAGATTCTTATTGGCAGCTGTTAAAAGCACAACGCCTCTCGCCTGCCCTACAGCAATAGCCGTTGTAACATTGCGGTTAAAAAAAAGCTGCTCTACACTCATAATATCAGGTCTGTATGTTTCTATCAACGCTGATATCTCATCATAAATCTTTTTTAAACGCATTTCCGGCTGCATATCCTTGTCAGTAAAAACTGCACCATAATGAATGGGACGCAGTCGGTTGCCAGTAAGGTCAACCAGACCATAACCGCAGATGGCAGTTCCCGGATCTATTCCTAAAGCCAGCAAGGCAAACCTCCTGTAATCTTAACAAATTATAGAAAAAAGCAGGCTGGACAGCCTGCTTTTTTATTATTCCTCGTCATCCTCCGGCAGGTCAGCATTGGTATATACGTCCTGCACGTCATCCAGATCGTCGAGCGCGTCCAGCATTTTTTGTACTTTTTCAGCATCTTCCGCACTCAGTTCAGCCATAGTATCAGGAACCATGGTGATTTCGGACATTTCTACTTCAATATTGTTTTCAGCCAAAGCTTTTTCAACAGCTTCAAAATCATCGGGCTGAGTTACAATCTCAAAGCCGTCTTCGTCGCCTTTAATGTCTTCAGCGCCAGCTTCCAGAGTCATCATCATCAGGTCGTCTTCGCTTACACCTGCTTCGCTGCTGATAGCAAAGATACCTTTACGTTTGAACATCCAGTTTACGCAGCCGGTTTCACCCATGTTGCCGCCGTATTTAGAAAATACGTGACGAACATCTGCTGCAGTACGGTTACGGTTATCAGTAAGTGCGCTGACCATAATTGCAACGCCTGCCGGGCCATAGCCTTCGTAAGTAATTTCTTCGTAATTGCTGCCTTCCAAAGCGCCCTGGCCTTTTTGAATAGCACGTTGAATGTTATCTTTAGGAATATTGTTAGCTTTTGCCTTGGACAAAGCCAGTTTCAGCTTCATATTACCAGTAGGGTCGGCACCGCCCATACGTACGGCAATAGTAATTTCTCTGCTGATTTTAGTAGTAATTTTGCCGCGCAGAGCGTCAGCCTTACCTTTTTTATGTTTAATATTGGCCCATTTAGAATGTCCTGACATACTTAAATTCCTCCAAACTTAACTGTTTCTAAAATTTTAAATAATTACCATAATATTATACTACGCCGCTATTATTTTTACAAGCAATCATCCTCTTATTATCAGTTAATCACAGTAAACGCGGCAAGTATTTAAAAATAAAATAAAAACCTATAGTCATTGCCAAAGCCAGACTTCCGCTGTCATAGTCCACATATCCTAACGCTATGCTGTTCAGTCCAGCTATAAAAATCATGTTCAGCCACATAAAACCATATGCCCACAAAAAAATTCTTACCAGAAACGGCGGTCTTTTATATTCATTATTGTTGGCCGTCATTCTCTGCACCTCTTATATCTTCCAGATTAATCTCTTCGGCAGCTTTCAGCTTCCTGCCGATATTATTTACTTTTTTTCTTGCATTATCAAGACTTGTTTCTGCCTCCGACAGTTTTTTGCCGCTTTTTTCTAAAGCTTCCAAAAGCTGCTCCATATCATGCTTTACCGCTGTCAGCAGCTTCCATACCTGCTCAGTCTGCTGCTGGATAGCTACAGTACGCAAGCCCGCCTGCAGGCTGCTTAACAAGGCGGCCAAAGTAGTAGGTCCCGCCAGACAAACCCTGTAATTTCGCTGCAGCTCATCCATGAGTCCATTAATGCTTACAGCTTCCGTAAACAGCCCTTCGCTGGGCAAATACATAACTGCAAAATCAGTGGAATAGGGCGGCTGGATATATTTATCACAAATATCCTTTGCTTCACTTTTCAGCCTGCGTTCCAGTTGTTTTAAAGCAGCTTCCGCATCGCTTGCACTGCCGCTTTCTCGCGCAGACTGTAATCTTTGATAATCCTCCTGCGGAAATTTGGCATCCATCGGCAGAAGACTTTCTCCGTCAGCATGAGGTATGCGCACGGCAAACTCCACCCGGCAATTGCTGCGCGGACGTACTTCCACATTCTCTGCCACCCGTGATTTAGGCAAAATATCATACAATAAGCCAGCAAGCTGCATTTCACCCCAGATACCTCTGGTCTTCACATTAGTCAGTATACGCCGCAGCTCATCTACTCCTCCGGCTAAGCTTTGCATCTCTCCCAGTCCGCGGTGCATTTCTTCCAATCGGCTGCTGACCAGAGAAAATTTTTGTTCCAGCGATGTATTCAGTCTTTCATCAACTGTAAAACGAATTTGCTCCAGATTTCTGTTCGTTAAATCAGCCAGCCGCGCTACTCTTTTATCTATCTGCTCGCTGATTCTGTCAGATGACTGCTGATTTTCCATTCTGGCAGCCCGCGCCAGTGAATTCTGTTCTGAGCGCAAATCACGTATAGCCTCATAAAAAGCTCGCTCCAAAGCTTCCAAACGCTGCTGACTTGCTGTATCATCCTGCTGCCTGTCTTTTTTCAGCAGCATAATTACCAAAGATATTAATAAAAGCAATCCGAATAATACGGCTGCATACATAAAGTTCTCCATTTTTCACTCCTGTCTTCACTTTTTTCAACACAGATTATACCAAATACAGGTCTTTTTGTACAAAAACAATTTGGTGACATTACCTCGCTTTAGAATTATATTTATTGTATAATAAAATAAATTAATTAAGCGATTAAAATTTACTTCTGAGGTAAAAATCATGTCAGAACATAACAATAATACAAGCCAAAGTGCCGCTAAGATTCTCAAAGCAGCTATTGACCTTTTTGCATCCGATAATTTCAATGCTGTTTCCATTAAGGAAATTGCTGTTGCCAGCGGTGTTAACAGCGCATTGATATCTTATTATTTTGGCGGCAAAAAAAATCTTTACCAGGCAGTTTTAAACAGTCAGTCAGAAATCTTTTTCCAGCTGATAGATAATATCCGTACTATGGAAATGTCCCCGCTTGCCAAATTACATCATTATGTACATTCTATCGTTCAACTGCAGGAGGCGCATCCCCACTGCATTCATCTTATTTACCGCGAACTGCTTTCACCTCAGCCGATGTTTGAAAACTTTGTCAAAAACAGGCTGTATCGAATTCATCAGTTTATGACCGAGCTGGTAGCGGAAGCTATTGAGCGCAAGGAAATCAGCAGCCGCATCCAGCCAACCCACGTAGCTTTTACCCTGGAAAGTATTATTATGTTCTACTTTCTTACCCATAATCAAATTCGTGATTTAGGCAATTTCCTGCCCGGCAGTGAAATTGATTATCTTACTCAGGCGCTGAACACTTATCTGGCATCCCTGAGCTAAAAACAGGAGGGTTTACCATGCTGCACAATATTCTGAGTGATCCCCGCAAGAAAAAATTAGCAGCGGCTTTAGCCGTTACCGTTATCGCTGCTGCCAGCTGGTATGGTTACAGCAATTCTGGTACCGATACTGTTCCCGAAAAAAATGTTCCGTTAGTACGTACCCTTACTGTAGGTACAAGCACCTCTGCCTCTGACAGCAGCTATCCCGGTGAAGTACGCGGACGTTATGAAAGCAATCTGGCTTTCCAGGTATCAGGAAAAATTAACGCCCGTTATGTAAACATCGGTGATTCGGTACAAGCAGGACAAGTACTCATGACCATAGACCCTAAAGACGTATTGCAGGCAGTAGAAAACAGCAACGCTCAGCTTGCTTCAGCAGCCGCCAACCAGAAACTGGCAGCAGATAATGCAGCTCGTTATGCAACTTTGTACGGCAGCGGTGCCGTAAGTAAAGCTGTGCTCGATCAGTATAATACTCAGCTGGAAGCTGCCAACGCTGCACTCAGGCAAGCGCAGGCACAAGCAAACACATCCTCCAATCAGCTGGAATACACTAATCTCCGCAGCGATGCAGATGGTATAGTTGCCAATATTACCGGTGAAGTTGGTCAGGTGGCAGCAGCAGGCTCTCCCCTGGTTACCGTTATTCAAAATGGTGAAAGAGAAGTTCAGATTGTTGTCCCTGAAAACAAATTATCTAATATCAGCATAGGTGCAAAAGCACTGGTAACTTTTTGGGCTCTTGAAAATACTCAGGCAGAAGGCTATGTACGCGAAATTTCCCCTGTGGCTGACCCTGTTACCCGAACCTATAAAGTACGTGTTGCTGTAGATAATCTTCCTCAGGAAGCTAAACTTGGCATGACCGCCAAAGTTATTCTTGCAGGAGATACTTCTGAAACTATTAAGCTCCCTATTGGTGCAATCTACCAGGTTACCAATCAGCCGCAGGTATGGGTTGTTGACGACAATAATAAAGCACAATTAATCAATGTAACTCTTGGTGAATACAGCGGCAACGAAGTAACCGTAACTTCCGGTCTGAAAAAAGGCGACCGTATTATTACTGCCGGTATCAACAAGCTTACAGAAAATCAGGAAGTACGTATACTTGAAAGCGGTGAACAGCCATGAAGCATATTAATTGGGCAGAATGGTCTATCAAACATAAACAGATTGTCTATTTCTTTGCTTTTCTGATTCTCGTTATGGGTATCTATTCCTTTAAATCTCTCGGTCGCAGCGAAGACCCCAGTTTCACGGTCAAGCAAATGGTTGTCTACGCTTCCTGGCCCGGTGCAAGTGCTAAAGAAGTAGAAATGCATCTGACGGATGAACTGGAAAAGCAGATACAAAATGTTCCGAATATTGATAAAATTACCAGCTATTCCCGTCCCGGCACATCTGTTATCACAGTCTACCTCAAAGACGAAGTTCCCGGCAGCCAAGTACGGCAGCGCTGGCTGGAACTGCGAAATATGGTAAATGATATCAAACCAAATCTTCCGGAAGGCGTTTACGGCCCATATTTTAACGATCGTTTTGATGATGTTTACGGCAATATTTATGCTCTTACAGGCGATGGTTATTCTTATGAAGATATGCGCCGCTACGCAGAAAAAATCAGACTTGATTTTACTTCCGTTCCCGACGTGCAAAAGGTTGAACTTGTAGGTATCCAGCCCGAAAAAATCTTTGTACAGATGGATACAGATAAGCTTTCCCAGCTCGGACTTGATATCAACAGTCTTGCCTCAATTATCAAAGCGCAGACTGCTGTCACTCCCTCCGGCATGATTGAAGCCGAAGTAAATAATACTTATCTCCGCCTTACCGGAGCTCCGGAAAGCTTGGAGAATATTAAAAGTATACCTATTAATGCTAACGGTAAAGTTTTCCGCCTTGGCGACATAGCAACTATTACCAGAGATTATGCAGACCCGCCCGAAAGCAAAATGTATTTTAACGGACAGCCTGCCGTAGGAATTGCTATTTCTATGGAAGACGGCGGCGACAATATTAAACTGGGCCAAAACTTAGCTAAAGAAATTAATCGTATTGAAAAAGAGCTGCCGCTTGGCTTAGAGCTCAATCAGGTAGCAAACCAGCCTGAAGTAGTAAAAAATTCTATCAGTGAATTTTCTCAAAGTCTTTATGAAGCAATCTTTATTGTTCTGGCAGTAAGTTTATTTTCTTTAGGCCGCCGCAGCGGTTACGTTATTTCCTGCTGCATACCGCTTATCTTATTGGGTACTTTTTCTGCTATGTTTGCTTTCGGTATCGACTTGCACAAGATTTCTCTTGGTGCCCTGGTAATTTCTTTAGGTATGCTGGTAGACGACGCCATTGTCGTTGTAGAACTTATGGAAGTAAAAATGTCGGAAGGCTGGGAACGCATGAAAGCAGCCTCCTATGCATTTAAAACCTGCGCCTGGCCCCTGCTTACAGGTACCGTTATAACCTGTCTCGGCTTTATGCCTATTGCCTTTTCTCAGGCCAGTGCTTCTGAATTTGCTTTCAGTCTGTTTCCTGTTATGAGTATTACTCTTTTGTTCTCCTGGGTTATTTCTGCTACGCTTGCTCCTGTTTTAGGTTATGAATGGATAAAGCCTACAGTTATCAAACAGGAAAACTTTAATACTCCCTTCTACAAAAAATTCCGCAGTCTCTTAACATTTTCTCTGCAGCATCGTGTTCTTGTTCTCGGTATTACTGCAGCTTTATTCTTGTCCTCGATTTTCATGCTGCGTTTTATCAAACAGGAATTCTTTCCTGCATCGGTACGCCCTGAATTACTGGTAGAGCTTAACTTGCCGGAAGGCTCATCAGTTAAGACCACGGATGCCGCTGCACAAAAGCTTACAGCTTTAATCAAGGATGACCCTGATTTGCAAAGCGTAGCTACCTATGTTGGCGAAAGTGCTCCCCGTTTCGTTTTAGTTATCGACCCTGTTCAGCCACGTGATAATTACGCTCAGCTGGTCATCGTAGCTAAAGACGTAGAAGCACGCAAACGCTTGGAAAAGAAATTGCATCACATTGCCAATGTCAACTTACCAGAAGTTACCGTGTTCTCACGTACAATTCCCCTTGGCCCTCCTTCACCCTATCCGGTAATGATCCGTGTCAGCGCTTCTACTGATGAGCAGGCTAAAGAATATGCCTGGAAAGTACGCAATGTTATGGCAGCTGATCCTGACATCACTATGACACGTTTCGATTGGATGGAACAAACCCGCGTTGCCAAATTAACCATCGACAATGACAAGCTTCTGCAGATGGGACTTACCCGTCAGAATGTAGCTATGGCATTACAAGCTCAGCTTTCCGGTTATACAGTAGGCAATTATCTGGAAAATGACCAGGAAATCGGCATCGTCTTCCGTCTTGAGCCTAAAGAAAGAGCCGCAATAACTCAACTGGAAACTGTCAGCATCCCGACTTCAAACGGAGCTGTACCACTGGCGCAGGTTGCCCATATAGAGTACGGCAGCGAAGACAATATGATCTGGCGCCGTAACCTGCGTCCTACTGTTACCGTATGCGGCAGTATCAATGATAATGTTACCGGCAATGATGTTACGTCCCGCGTATACGATAAGCTGGCCTCTATTCGTCAGGAACTGCCCGCAGGAGTTACCATCGAAATCGGCGGCTCTTTGGAAGACAGTCAAAAAACTCTCAATCAGCTGCTGAAACCTATTCCTGTTATGCTTGTCCTTATGGCTGTTTTACTTATGCTGCAGCTGCAGGATATTCGTAAACTTTTCGTTATCATGTGTACAGCTCCGCTGGGTATTATCGGTGTTATCTTTGGTTTGCTCATTTTCCGCTCTACGCTTGGTTTTATGGCTGAGTTAGGAATCTTAGCACTGACAGGTATTATCATCCGCAACAGCGTCGTGCTTATTGACCAAATACAGCAACATCTTGATGCAGGCATGCAGCCTTTAGATGCTGTCATTGAATCAGCAATCGTGCGTTTCCGTCCTATTATGCTGGCAGCTTTCACAACAGTTCTGGGTCTTATCCCCCTTTTCGCCAGTGTTTTCTGGAATGCCATTGCTGTTTCCATTGCAGCTGGTTTAACAGGTGCTACCCTGCTGACGCTGATTGTTTTACCTGTAATCTATTCACTTGTTTTCCGTATTAAAGCATAAAAAAGGCAGACACTTTGGTGTCTGCCTTTTTATTTTACTGTTTATTTTTCTTCATACAATTGTTTTACAACTGCTGCAGCTAAAGCATCAATACTAGACACAGATTTTTCTTCCGGCAAACCAGAAGCAGTATAGCCAAGAGGTAGCTCTGTGCATGCAGTCATAATCGGCAGATCATGCTCCTGCCACAGCTCTGCTGCCAATTCACGCATCAGCTCGCCGGCTTTCTGCATTTTATTAGCTTTAACATAAGTAATAATTTCCTGTGAAACATCGCTTTGCCTTTCATTGGGAATATATAATTTTAATCCATGCATTTCAGCATAATGCTGATAAATGCCGGTAGCTCTGGTTGCCTTAGTCGAAAGCATCCATGCTCCTTCCGGAGAAAGTCTTTGCGCAGCTAAAACTGTTTCGTCAATAATATGCACCAGCGGCACAGGTAATTCTTCTTTAAACTGGTCAATAAAACAATGTGCAGTATTGCAGGGAACAGCTAACACGTCCGCTCCCATTTCGCATAAGCGCAGCAAATCAGCTTTTAATTTAGGCAGCGGAGTAGCACCACCGTACAGTATCGCCTGAGTTCTGTCAGGAATCTCACAATCACCAATCATATATATAACAGGATGCTCTTGGTCAGTAGCAGCAGGACATTTTGCAGCCAACACACGCAAAAATTCAGCAGCTGCTGCAGGGCCCATACCACCAAGCACACCAAGCTTCTTACCGTTTTTTACTAAAGTCATACTAATCACTTCTTTCAGTTAAACTTGTCTGTCTAGTTTACCACAAAATCCTGTTCAATGCTACCTTCCTTAATAAAATCTCCATTGGACAATAATTGACAGAAGTTTTATCGAGAAGTAAAATAAAATGTATCTATACCAAAGGAGCGATTACAATGTCCATTGAAAAAGTACGTAATTATTTTAAAAACCTGTATATAGAAGACAGAATTATTGAATTTCCTACTTCCAGCGCTACAGTAGAATTGGCAGCACAGGCTGCTGGCTGTGAACCGGCACGCATCGCCAAAACCCTTTCTTTCAAAGTTAATGATGAATGTATCCTCATTGTAGCAGCCGGTGATACTAAGATTGATAATGCCAAATATAAACACTTTTTTGGTACTAAAGCAAAAATGCTCACTGCCGATGAAGTAGAACCGCTTATTGGCCATGCAATCGGCGGCGTTTGTCCTTTTGCTGTCAACGATGGAGTAAAGGTATATCTTGACATTTCTTTAAAACGCTTCCAAACCTTTTTTCCTGCCTGCGGCAGTCATAACAGCGCTATCGAACTGACTCCGGAAGAGCTGGAACGTTATTCCTGCAATTTCAAGTCCTGGGTAGATCTTTGCAAAGGCTGGCAAACAGAAGCATAATAATTTTATCTGACAAAAAATCCGCTGAAATATCAGCGGATTTTTTATTATCCATTTTAAATTGTATAGGCATTGGCAAGCAGTGATAATCCTTCGACTAATACAGCCAACAGTATATATACAGGCTGCGCCAAAAGTCCAGGCACCACAAAATAAAAAGCTCCTGCCACAAAAGGCAATAACAGTACCGTAAAAATATAAAAAAGCAATATTCCCTGCCTGTCCGCTGCAGCCAACTTCTTACTGAGCTGAATAGCCTGCAGTAAACTTTCCAGTCTTCCCTCCTGCAGCACAACATCAGCTGCATTATTTTTTCCATTAATACTTTGCCTGCATCCAACAGCAATACGTAAATCTGCCTTGCACTCCTCCAGACAGTCGTTATGACAGCTGCTGACAACAGCTACTTTTTCTCCGCCAAGGCTGATACTGCTGACCAGTTCTAATTTTTCCTGCGGTGACAAAGCTCCCATATATTTTTCGATGCCTACAAAAGAAGCCGCTCTTAAAGCTGCCTCTTTCGTATCTCCCGTCATCAGCATTGTCCTGATTCCCTCAGCCTGCAAGCTTGCTATAATATTTTTACTTGTTTGCGGTATTTCTTCGGCAACAGCAAGCACAGCACACAAAGTACGTCCTGCTGCCAAAAATAAAGGTGTCTTACCCTCCTCACGCCATTTTTCAGCTTGCTGCAAAGCAGCTTCCGGTATACGGCAGCTGCGGCGAACATACTCAGCTATACCAAAGCATACCTTAGCTTGCTGACAGACAGCAGAAATACCTTCACCAGGATGATACTGCATTTTTTCGCAGGTTAAAAGCTTTTCTTCGGCAACCTTATCTTTAAGCGCGCCTGCCACCGGATGCAAACTGCTGTTTTCCAATGACGCAGCTAAAACGAGTGCTGCTTCTTCTTTAACGCCATTATAAGCAACAATGTCAGTCAAAATAATTTTCCTGTTTGTTATAGTACCGGTTTTGCCAAAAATTACAACAGAAAGCTCTTTAAAAAGCAACAATGGCTTAATCCCGCTGCAATGTATCCCTATAGCCGCTGCTTTTTGCAAAGCTTTCAGCAATGCAGCAGATTGAGCTGCTTTCAGCGCACAGGGACAGGTAACCAGCATAATAGCAGTAAATACCTTTCCTGCTAAACCTAAGCTGCCGGAATAAAACAGCCAGTTCAGCGATACAGCTACAGCAACAATTAAAATAACAGGCAAAAACAAAGCTGCTCTTTTATCACCAGAATTTTCCAGTTTTTCCGCTGAAACTGCTTTTTTAACTGCAACATTTTTCGGTAAACTTGCAGCAGCTGCACGTACCTTTACTGTCAGTTCGCCACCGAAAATGTAGCTTCCTGTCATAACCTCCATACCTTTATCCTTTAAAACAGGTATGCTGCTGCCGGTAAAATCACTTTCATCAACTGCTGCATTTCCAGCTTCTATTATACCGTCTGCAGGTATGATTTCGCCTTTCTGGACGAAAATCACATCGCCCTCCAGCAGCATATCTGACGTTACCGGATATTTCTCTCCCTTACTCAGAAGCATGGCAGATAAAGCGGCTGTTTCCAGTTCAGTTTTGGGCTGACAAATTTTACTCGAAAGATATTCTCCGAGCATGGACCACCATAAGACTGCCGCTGCAGCAGCTGCATAAATATTTCTTGCTGCTAAATCATTACCGCTGCTCAAATCATAAAGACTGAATAAACTATACAATAACGCAAAGCAAACTCCGACTGCCGTTAACGACTCCATACATGGCTTGCCGGAAAATAAATTATTTAAACCTTCCAATACAATTTTTTTACCTAAATATAATGCCAGCAAGCCACAACAACATTCTGCTGCGGCAGCTGTCATTATCAAGTTAAAATTCAAGCCTAATAAGCCGCAAAAATACAATATTAACGAGGCCAAAGCTGCAATTACTGCTATTGCACCAAGCAAAAAGCTTTTGCGATGCAAAGCTATTTCCTGCTTTTCCGGCTCTGCTGCAGCAGAAGTTTTCTGCGCATCTATACCATAACCCGCCTCAATAATTTTATTTTTTATAATATCTTCGGTAACTGTTTCATCGTAGCAGCGTATTTTAGCTATACCTGTCGTTAAATCTATATATACAGCATCTACTCCTTCAATGCTTAACACCGCTCGTTCTACACTGCTTACGCACAGTACCGATTTCATTCCCTGAATTTTTAATGTAAATAATCTCATGACAAAGCCTCCAGCTTAGTATCTAAATCTTAGCAATACGGCTGTTTTTTGTCAATAAAAGCAGCATAGCCCTGCCGTAAAAACAGCAGGTCTATTTTTTATTTATTCTTAGTTATTTTGACTTCATCAAAGCAGGTTCCATCCTGTAAAAAAGCTTTGATAACAAGTTCTTCATCAGAGCTCTGCAGTGTCAAATAATTTTCTGTTTCCGGGCGCGGTGCATGCGCGGCATCCAGCTGACTGTCCTTCCATAAATCAGCATAACGTACACTGCCTGCTACACCGGATAAAATATATACAACTCCTTGACTGTCGGGCACAAAATTTTTTAAAGGCTGACGACGGCGATACGTATGCAAATGAGCGCTGAGTACCACATCAGGCTGATACTTGTCAAAAATCGGCATCAATGCCTCTCCTGCATCAGTAAAATGCTCTGTCGTACCAGGTCTGTTATTAAAACCATACAACATAATATCTTTATGCATCAAAACAACCTTCCAGCGAGCCTTGGCTGTTGCTAAATCATTTTCCAGCCAACGCAGCTCGTCTGCTAAAAGCTCGGGCTGGGTAGCCTGCATTTCCTGAAAATTAGTATCTAGAACAGTAAAATGCACATCGCCATAATCAAAGCTGTAAAACTGTCCCTTATAGGCTTCACTGCCGTTATCCGGTACAGAAAAAAGCTTGATGTAAGTCGCAGGATAGCGCAGCTTCCAATCCAGCGTATAGGTCTCATGATTACCAATTACAGGTGCCAAAGGCAGCTCACTGCTGAATCCGCCGACACTCTGCAGCCAATCCTGCCATTGCCTTCCATCCTGTCCGTTATCAACTAAATCACCAAGATTGATATATAAATCAGCCTGCGGATTACTTTTTACAGCACTTGCTGCCAGTTTTCCCCAACCGGAATAATCTGTACTTTGTGAATCAGGAAAAACAACAGCCGTAATATTACCGCCGTCATCTGTACGCAGCTTATGCCAAGCGCCAATCTCTTTACCTTTTCTGATACGGTATTCGTAAACACTTCTCGGCTCCAAACCTTCAAGAAGAGCTTTATATTGTTGATATTGATAGCCGCTATCTGTAAATGAAATCTCTTGGGCTTGAAGCTGTCTGCTATTTTCTCCCTGCTTTTTATATTCCACTGTATATTGCTGACCGCTGACAGCACTCCACATCAGCATCCGAGAATGAGCGTTATCAGCAGTAACAATCTGCCTGATATTATTTACGCCTACTGCACTGTCTGAGCCATTTTCTTCTTTTGGTGCCATACAGCCGCTTATCAAAAGTACTGCCAGATATATTAATACTATCAGCTTTAGTTGTTTCATAAAATCACTCCTTAGTTAAAGGATACAACTTAAAGTCAGCTTTAAGTCAAGCATAAAAAAACAAGCTGCCAAAGCAGCTTGTTTTTCCTATAGTTCAGCAGCAAAAGCAGACCCGCCGATAAATTCCCTTAAAATAGAATTTTTCGGAATAGCTTCGTCGTCAATTTCCTTTACGTGCGCTAAAAGCTCTAATAATCTTCTGGCAGAATAATATGCAGCGCCAGCTTCCTGCGTAACATCTTCCAGACGCGGCTGAGCATATTTTTTCAAAACAGCAAATTCATAAATCAATGTTGTATTGAAAATAACATCGGCACTGCACTGAAATGGGAAAATATACTGCTCTTCGCCATAACGCACATTATCCCACAAATTAAGCGTCGCTGTAGCATCATGAGAACGGAACTGAGCATCACGCACAATACGGCGTAAAAGGCGCATATCCGTAGTATTGATACGGTTATATTCATCCATCGACATTGGTGTCAGCGCACTGACATAAATTTTCATCTTATTCTCTGCCGGAATCGAAGCTGTCAGCTTATCATTCAGACCATGTATACCTTCTACTATCAGTACTGAACCTTCATGCATCTGCAGCTCTTTGCCGCGATACTCACGCACACCGCTGCGGAAATTGTACTTAGGCATCTTAACACATTCCCCACGCAGTAAACGAGTCAAATGGTCATTAAAAAGCTCCAAATCAATAGCATCTATACACTCAAAATCATAACTGCCGTCAGGCTTTCTGGGTGTGTCTACTCTGTTGAGGTAGTAGTCATCCATAGATATCGCCATGGGACGGATACCGTTTACAGCCAGCTGTATACTCAGGCGCTGTGCAAAAGAAGTCTTACCCGAAGATGACGGACCAGCAATCAAGATAAGCTTGAGTTTATCTTTTCTCAGTGCTATTTCATCAGCAATGCCAGCAATTTTCTTTTCATGCAAAGCTTCTGCTACCTGTACAATTTTATCAGCATAACCGAGCTCAATAATCTTATTCAGCTTGCCAACCGTATTGCAGTGAATCATTTCCGACCATACTTCAGCTTCATGGAAAGCTTCATTAAGACGCGGCTGATCCTTAAAGGGCGGCAGTACCTGCCAATTACCCGTATCCGGATAATTGATAACTACGCCTTTATCATATTTTATCAGTTCAAAATTAGGCACATATCCTACATCAGGGCACATAGGACCAAAGAAATATCCCGGCTCGCCGCATAAATAATAAATAGAAATCTCAATATTTCCGTCTACTTCACACAGCAGAGATTTTCTGTCTTCGCTGCACAGGCAGCCATATTCTCGCAGCACGTCATCCTTGCAGATTCTTTTCAGCTGGATTTTTTCTTTGGCAGCTATAAGCTTGCGCATTTCTGTTTCAATACGGCGTACATCATCTTCTGTCAGCTTCTTTTCACTGTTATCAATACAATACAGCGCACTGCCAAGAGTGTTGCGTACCTCTATTTTAACCTCCGGATACAGTCGTTTTACTGCTACCAGGAAAAGGAAAAGCAAAGAACGCACATAAATACGCATGCCTTCACTTTGGTTAACATCAATAAAATCTACCGTGCCATCAGTTTTCAGCGGATACTGCAAATCACATGCCTCGCCATTGAAAACACCTACGACAATTGGAGCATTATAGGCAGAAGCAAACTCCGGTACAATGTCTAATAAAGTACTGCCCTCTTCCACCATCTTTGTTTCGCCATTTTTAAACGTAAGTTTTAACATTTTGCACCTCTGTAATATTCAGCCTGCAAAAAAAGCCGGAACTGCAAAGTCCCGGCTGAACAATACAAAATTATTTTTCTACTTCTTTCATTGCTGCATAAACTTTTGCTGCCATACCTTTGATTTTTTTCAGAGGTACAGCGCATACAGCAATACGAACACCTGCAGCCAGCGGAACAGCAAAAATATTATCTTCATGCAGTTTATTGCAGATTGCATCCGGGTCTTTAGCAGGAATGGACAGGAAGAAACCTGCAACATAAGGCAGCATAGGCAAACCACAAGCTTTTGCTTCTTCGGTAAAGAGGTCTGCACGCGCTTTAATCATCTTATAGTAGTAATCGCGTTCAGCTTCGGTAGCTTTTAAGAGCTCAGGGTCACTGTAAATTGCTGCCAAAGTACGCATTGCCGGGCGATTAATATTGGACCAGGTTGCACGGCTAGTGTATTGGTTGATAGCAGCAAATTCTTCAATTACTTCTTTGCTGGAAGATACGCCGATCATAGCGCCAGTACGTTGACCGTACATGGTAAAGCCTTTGGACATGCTGTAACCGATAATAGCCAGGATATTAGCCGGCAAACCGGAAAGCTTTTTGAAGATTTTGCGTACTTCTTCTTTTTCGCCTGCATAATCAATGTAGGCCACATCCAAGAAGAAGATAATATTTTTGCCATCTACAGCAGCTTCCTTCAGAATATCCAGTACACCGTCCATATCGCTTTCAGACAAGCTGTAACCGGTAGGATTATGTGCAGGAGTATTGAGGATGTACAGCAGGTTATCCTGCTTGCTCAGCAGCTCTGTAACTTTTTCTTTTAATGCCGGCAGGTTAAATTTATTGTTTTCATCCAGCATCTTGTAGGTAGTAAAGTTACGGCCCATATCATTGCACAAAACTTTATACGCACCCCAATACCAGTCAGAGCACAGAGCAGTTTCACCTTCGTCCATATAGTTCCAGATAGCGTGATGAATAGCACCGGTACCGCCTGCAGTAGCAACTGCAGCCAGATAACCTTCCGGACGGGAGCTGCCGAAAGCAGCAGTCAGCACACATTCCAGATATTCCGGCAAACCGGAGATAGGTGCATAAGCGATAAGTTCGTTAGTTTCCAGGCTGCGGAATACTTTTTCCACAGTCGGCAGGCAAACCAGTTTTTCATCTTCGTCTAAAATAGCGCCGATAGTAGCGTTAGTTACATTTTCTTTGCCATATTTGGCAGCAGCAGCAACAGCGGCTGCATTAGCTGCAAAAATTTTATCCTGAGCAGCTTTTCCTTTAGCATGTTTAGCAGCAATACTTGTAAGCATTTATAAAACCCCTTTCAACACTGAAAATCAGCAATAAAATAATAACATTATATTTATTATCACATCAAAAAATAAAACGGTCAACCTATTTATAAATCTATAACAGTAGCTCCACTGCCACCTGTTTCCAGCGAAGCCATTTCCATTTTCTTCACAAAACGATTGGTCTGCAAATAAGCAGTAAGACCTGCACGCAGTGCACCTGTACCCTTGCCATGAATTAAGCGCAGCTGATTTATACCTGCCAGCAACGCATCGTCAATAGCCTTATCGACAACAGGAATCGCTTCATTTAGTGTCATGCCACGCAAATCAACTTCCTGACGGGCACTGCTGCTTTTTGCAACAAACATCTGATGAGCATAGCCTGCTTTTTTGCGCTTCTTCATGCTTTCCGGCTCGCTGCTTACGGGCTGCGCTTTAGTCAGCAAACACTTGGATACAGGCACATTCATTTTCAGAATTCCTACCTGTACAGTTACTTCATCACCTTTAACATCGGTAACAGTACCATTTTTACCTAATGACACCACAAAGACATTAAGTCCTTTTTTAGCTGTCTTAGCTGTAAGCGGCGCTCCTTCCGGCAAAGGTGCATCCTCACTGAGCTGTTTATTCAGCTTTTTGCGCGCTTCTTCTGCCGCCTGTTCCAGACGCTTGGTATCAAAATCCGCTTTCAAAGCACGCAGCTCTTTCAGTACTGCCTCAGACTCTCTGCGGCTGCGGCGATAAATATCGTCTGCCTGTTCACGCGCTTTACGCAGCATCTCATTGCGACGACGTTCAAATTCCTGTTTGGCATGAGACAGCTCATTGCGCAGATGCTCGCTTTCCAGACGCAGCTGTTCAATCTCTCTGCTGCCGCTTTCATAACGGCGGCGCTCACCTTCCAGTTCCTGCAGCACATTCTCCATGTGCGCATGTTCCTGATTAAGCAGCATACCTGCCTGCTCTACAATACTTTCACTGAGCCCCAGTCTTCGGCTGATATTAAAGGCATTACTGCTGCCCGGTACACCCATCAGCAGACGATAAGTAGGCTTGAGAGATTCTGCGTCAAATTCTACGCTGGCATTTTCCATTCCCTCACGTTCATACGCAAAGGTTTTCAGCTCGCTGTAGTGAGTAGTAACAATTGCCAGCGCCTGCTGTCTGTACATGTGTTCAATAATGGACATAGCCAGCGCCGCACCTTCGTTAGGGTCAGTACCGGCACAGATTTCATCTATCAGCACTAAATCCCCCTGTCTGATTTCATTAAGAATACCAATAATATTCTTCATATGACCGGAAAAAGTACTCAAGCTTTGCTCGATACTCTGTTCGTCACCGATATCAGCATAAACAGCTCTAAATACCGGCAGCTTGGCGCTTACAGCAGGAATAAACATACCTGACTGAGCCATAAGAGCAAAAACGCCTACCGATTTTAAAGCTACCGTCTTACCGCCAGTATTAGGACCGGTAATAAGCAGGATATTAAACTTTTCACCTAACTGAATATCAAGAGGTACAACCTTATCCTGCTGCAGAAGCGGATGCCTGCCTTTGGCAATTTCTACACGCCCGCCGGAAAGCATCATCGGACGCACTGCATGCAGTTCCTGTGCCAGATATGCTTTGCAGCAGATTACATCCAGTTCTGTCAGAACATCCAGTGAAGCAAGTAAAGCTGCTGCCTCGCTGCCCACATTATTGGACAACTGACGTAAGATTCTTTCGATTTCCTCTTTTTCCTCAGCTGCATAACGCTTAATATCGTTGTTAAGGTTTACCACTGCCAGCGGCTCGATAAACAACGTAGCACCTGTTCCCGACTGGTCATGAACAATACCGGGAAAATTCATCTTGTATTCCTGTTTAATTGGAATTACGTAGCGGTCACCGCGCATGGTAACCAGATTATCCTGAAAATACTTCTGATTATTCGGATCATGCAGGATGGAATCAAGCTTTTCCTTAACACGATTCTTGGCTATCTGAATAGCACTGCGCAGACCGTTGAGCTTAGGAGAAGCACTGTCCTTAATTTCTCCATGTTCATCAACAGAAGCTTCAATCTGCTTTTCCAGTCTGGTAAAAACCTGCAGACCGTCAGCATATTCTTTCAGCACCGGCGCCAGTTCAGATTCGTCATTTAAAAAGTATTTCATCTGTCTGATAGCCGCTGCCGTCGTCATAATGTGCAGCAGCGCTTCCGGATCAAGCACACCGCCTATTTCAGCACGCTTAACATCAGCTACGATATTATATGCACCGCCAAAAGGAAACCTTTTGCCGCTGTCTAAAATAAACAAAGCCTCGGCAGTTTCCTCCTGCAGCCGTTTAACAGCGTCAAAATCGCTTTCTATCTGCAAAGCCAGTGCCGACTGCCTGCCTAAAGCAGTAGCAGCCTTTTCCGCCAGCTTATTCTTAACTTTATCAAATTCTAAGGTTTTAATAGCAAAACGCGCCATTTATACTCCTTCTTTTTACAAAACTCCCCGGAAATAGTGTCCGCGGGTAGTCTGCGGCATATTTTCCTTTACTTCCAGCTCACCGCACAGCACGCTCTTATACATAAATACCAGCTTAGCTGTTTCTTCCGTATCATAGCTGCGGGCATCAATACGCAGGCTGTTTACACCAATATTTTCCATGTGCTTAACATTAGTCAGCATGGAAAGATCATGGGCATTAAGGATATGCATGCGGCAGTACTGGTCAGTAGCGACAGGGAATTTGGCGTCTTTTCTGTCGCTCAAGAAAAGCTGTTCACGGCAGTTAAAGCTGCAGGCTCCTTTATCAAGACCGCCCATGAAGCTTCCTCCTACACAGTATTCAGACACCATCATTTCTATTCTGCCCTGCACCAGACATTCTACCGGTACAGGCGCCACTGCTGCCAGATGCTCAACCTGTCCCATAGTCAGCTCCGCAGATAATACGCCGCCTTTTGCTCCTTGCTCACGCCAGAATTCAAGGCTTTGTACATTATAAATATTCAGGCTGTTATCTGCCCAAAGATGAAGATTTTCATACTTGCTTGCCAGCAGCCATAGTCCGTTATTGTTGATATATACATAATCCGGACGCAATTCATTCCACACAGCAAACAGCTTGTTAAAATACTGCAGCTGATTTTCTTTCACAATGCGCGGAGTAGCAAAAGCAAACTCCTTACCAGCTTTACGTGCTAACTCAGCAACCTGCCGATAATCATCTTCGCTGATAAACTTGCTGCTGAAGCTGTCGCCGCCAAACAATATCCTGTCAGCACCGGCATTCAGCGCTGCTTCTGCTTTGGCCACAGTATCACAATGAACAGTCAGCAAGCTGTGCTTGCTGCGGCTGCCTTTTGCTTCCGGCACCAGCTTTTCACTGAACTGATAACGCTGTGTACGCGCAGGAGCAAAAGCTTCCAAACGTGCTGCATCCAGCATTTCTGCAGCCTTACGCCTTGCCTCGTTCATCTCACTCATAGGCACCATGACATTTTCATCATGCTCAAAGGTAAGGCTGTTTAAGCAATATTCGGTAGTGCCAAGTCTGTCAATCTGCTTGCGTACCGTATCATCAGTCAGGGCACGCTTCATGGCAGGTTCAACAATAAATTCCGTTTCACCATAACCAACGTTGCCTTCTTCGTCCGTCAAAACAACCTTCATAGGCTCGCCTAATTTAGCTGTTACCACAGCATCAACAGGAATCCTGCGCTTAGCATCAGGACCAAAAAACTGCTGTGCATAGCTCATCAGTGCACTGTCTAAGGTTCTGAAAACCCTGTCGTTAAGACGTACACCATTAGGTACATCTATCATAACCTGATCACCAGGATAGCCAACAGAAGCTTCCTGACCATTTTTACGCATTTCAGTTACGGTTGTACCAACACGGCCGCCAACAGATACCCAAAATTCCAGACCATCACCAAGATGCAGTTCTTTTTCCAGCTTAACAACAGCTTTGTTCTTAGCTTTATCCAGTTTTGCAACACGACCGATTAAAACACCACGGTTATTGGGGCGTCTATCGCTCATCATCTTTTTGCCTGGACGTTCAGTAAGATACGCAGTAGTAAAATCACGGTTAAAAATCTGTTCGATATTTGCGAAATCCTGCTGCGGCACCTGATAGTTGCCTGCTAAATAAGTATCAATCGCGCGGCGGTAAGCATCTACCACGACAGCTACATATTCAGGACGCTTCATACGTCCTTCAATTTTATAGGAAATGACACCGGTTTCAATCAGCTGCGGCAAAATGCTTAAAGTATTCATGTCTTTGGGACTTAAAAGATATTGACCTGCATCTTTGCCAGCCAGCATATCTTCGCCATCCTTATTCACCAGCTTATAGGGCAATCGGCAGGGCTGTGCACAGCGTCCTCTGTTGCCGCTGCGTCCGCCAATAAGGCTACTCATCAGACATTGACCAGAATAGCAGACACACAGTGCACCATGAATAAAGGTTTCTATCTCTGTACCCACGTCACAGGCAGCTTTAATTTCTTCCAGGCTAAGCTCACGTGCCAGCACAGTGCGTTCCAGTCCTGCCTGCACAGCAAATTCTACACCGCCGCTGTTGGTAACTGTCATCTGCGTACTTGCATGCAGCGGCAGTTCCGGCACAATTTTTCTTGCCAGACGGATAACACCCAAATCCTGTACGATAATACCATCCACACCTACGTTATTTAAAAATAACAGGTAGTCTGCCAGCTCTTTCAGTTCACTGTCGTCAACCAGCGTATTAACAGTAATATACAGCCGTACTCGGTGCATATGAGCAAAGTAAACGGCGCGGGTCATTTCTTCCCTGTCAAAATTGCTGGCATACTGACGTGCACCAAAAGCCTTGCCGCCCATATAAACAGCATCAGCACCGGCGTTGACAGCAGCTTCCAGTGCTTCCCAGCTGCCTGCCGGAGCCAGCAGCTCTATTTTCTTCGTTTGTTCCATACATACATCCTCTATCAGCGTTCTTTGGCTGCAGCCAGCAGCTTTTCATAATCCTGCTTCAGCTTATACAGCTCACCTGCAAGGTCAAGCGCTGTCCATACAGCCAGTCTGCCTGTATCAGTTATCTGCTTTTGTTCTGACAGCCGCTGCATCTTCTGGTCAACCAGTTCTGCTACTGCCAGCACATCACCCTGCGGCGCTTCTGTCCGCAGCACGTAATTTTCATTATAAATTTTTACCGAAACGGCAGTCTTTTCCATACTTACTCCTTGATTACAACCTTGAAAGAGAAGCTGTTCACAGCCTGCTTCTCCCAGGGACGTTTATATTCCAATGTTACCAGACATTCTCCCGACTCCTGCGCTGTAAGTACCAGTATTTCTGTTCCCGGAGTGCCAACACGGTCATCATTGCTGTGAGGCATGATAAACGAACTGCCTACTTTTTGGATTCTTCCTTCTGCAGCTTTATCAAGCTTTACTTCCCAACGGTAACCGCTGGAAGGATTAGAATCAAGCTTTAAGGCCATCAGGCTGCCGGAAGGAACTGTCAGCACTTTATCAGCAGCATTCTGCGTCAGACGGGCAATCTGCAGCAGTCTGCCTGCATCGCCGATACGCATATAAGGCATCAGCTTACCGTAGCCAATAAAGGTATCATAATTACCCTGTCCGCCTGCACGCAGATAAATGCCTTTTTCAGCAAACAGCAAGTCGCTGCCGCCCTTTACCAATGCCTTGAATTCATCAGACTCAGTATAAAAATCACCGGCAGTAAACTCTCTGCCGCTGGTCAAATCAATATTAACACCCTGGTAGGCAACACGGCCATTATTTTCAGCTTTCAGCAGTACGCCTACCAGACTGGGACGATTAAGCTTTACTTCATAGGAAATATGACCCTGTCCGCCTACGTCCTGCAGCAGCTTTTTAGCTTTTTCCTGCAAAATATTATTAGCCTGTTTTTCCAATGTTACGTCATTGCTGCCGTCAATATAAGGCAGCATGCCATCTGTCTTACTGAAAGATGCCGGTGCAGATAAAACGGTAGTCTGCTGATCAGCAAAAACAGGAACACACATCATCATACAAAGCAAAGCTGTCAAAATAATTTTCATAACCGGCCTCCTTAGTAACTGTTTTACAGAGATTTGATATATTCTACTGCTTTACGCATTCTTGCCAGGGTTTTCTCCTTACCCAGGAGCACCATTACGTCAAACATACCAGGACTTACAGTGCGTCCGGTAAGTGCCAGACGAGTCGGATGAATAACCTTGCCTAAAGCAAGACCGTTATCAGCAGCAATCCTGTTATAAATAGCTTCGGTACTGGTAAGGTCAAATACTTCATCTGCTTCCAGCGCCGCAATACATTTTTCCAGCAGTTCTGCAGCTTCCGGTTTAAAATGCTTAGCTACGCCTTTTTCATCATAGGCTTCTACATCTTTAAAGAAGTAAGCAGATGCATCTGCAACTTCCTGCAGAGTTTTTACGCGTACGCGCACAGTATCTACAAGTTTGGCAAAATATTCTTTGTTTTCTGCCAGCCATTCTTTAGTTACCAATCCGTCTTTAATAAAGAAGGTTTCAGCTTCCGGCAGAATTTTTTCCAGCGGCAGCTCAGACAGATATTGACCGTTCATCCAGGTCAGCTTTTTAGTATCGTATACCGCAGCTTTTTTGGACATCTGCGCAAGTTCAAATAATTTTACGGTTTCTTCCAAAGTGAAGATTTCTCTTTCATCGCCGGGCCCCCAGCCAAGCAAGGTCAAATAATTGATGATAGCTTCCGGCAGATAACCTTGCGCACGGAACTCTTCAACAGAGGTTGCGCCATGGCGTTTACTGAGCTTGGAGCGGTCAGGAGCCAAAATCATCGGCATATGACCAAATTTAGGCGGTTCAAAGCCCAGTGCTTCATAAATAAGCAGCTGTTTAGGAGTATTGGAAAGATGCTCTTCAGCGCGCAGTACATGAGTCATGCCCATCAGATGATCGTCTACTACTACTGCAAAGTTATAGGTAGGCATACCATTGCTCTTAACAATAACAAAATCGTCAAACTGATCCATATTAAAAGTAACGTCGCCATGAATTAAGTCGTGCACAGTAATGCTGCCTTCCGTAGGAATCTTGATACGCACAGAATAAGGTTCGCCTGCTGCAGCTCTTGCCTTAGCTACCTCTGGATCAAGGTCGCGGCAAGTACGTGCATAACGGAACGGTTGTTTTGCTGCACGCTGTTTTTCACGTTCAGCTTCCAAATCTGCCGGAGTGCAGAAGCAATAATAAGCCTTGCCCTCGTCCAGCAGCTGCTGAGCATATTTGCTGTACAGCTCACGTCTTTCAGACTGATAATAAGGACCACATTCGCCGCCTGCTTCCGGACCTTCATCCCAATTTAATCCCAGCCATTTCAAACTGGTCAGAATCTGGCTTACAGAATCCTCTTTCAAACGTTCGGTATCTGTATCTTCAATACGTAAAATCAACTTGCCGCCCATCTTGCGGGCAAACAGCCAGTTAAACAGCGCAGTACGTGCGCCACCAATATGTAAATACCCAGTAGGGCTGGGTGCAAATCTTACTCTGACTTCTGACATTTTCTCGTCTCCTTAATCATCTAAAAATAAAAATTGTATATCAGAATAATTATAACTCCTAATAAAATAAACTGCAAACAAACAAGCCCAATAAAGCGAAAAAGACACCGATAAATCACAAAGATTTATCGGTGCCAAAATTATTTCTTTTTATTTTGTCTTCTGTTGCTGCCCGTCTTAGGCGCCTTGCGCTTATCAGCAACTGCATTGCGTCCGCGTTTAGGCCCGCTGGCTTTTTTCTTTTTGTTATTGGTGGCAACAGTTACTCTTCTTGCAACTGTTTTGCCTTCCAAGTTCTGTCTTTCCATAACAATGTTCAGTTTAGTTTCAATATTACGCAGCCATTTTACTTCTTCTGCCGTGTAGAAGGTAACAGCTATGCCGTCGTTACCGGCACGTCCTGTTCTGCCGATGCGGTGTACATACCAGTCTACGTCATGGGGAATATCATAGTTAAGAACATGGGTTACGCCTTCTACATCAAGACCTCTTGCTGCCAAATCGCTGGCAACCAGTATTTGTATTCTTGCGTCACGGAATGCCTTCATTACCGTTTTACGTTTAACAGCAGACATCTCTCCATGCAGCACATCTACATTATAGCCCTGCATACCCAGCCATTCGCCCACTTCTTTCGTGCGCTCCTTGCTCATGCAGAAAACAATCATCAGATAGGGATTGTAACGATCAATAAGAGCGGCAGTTGCTCTGTTCTTATATTCTTCAGTAGTCTTAATACAGATTTGCTGAATTTTTTCGACTACAGCTTCTTCCGGGTTAATATCAATCAGTGCGCAGTTTTTAGTCAGCTTTTTGCCCAGTTTGCGTACTTCCTCGGACAATGTTGCCGAGCACAACATTGTCTGATGCTCCGGTGCCGTCATGGAAATCAGCTCTGCAGCCTCGTCAATAAAGCCTTGTTTAAGCATCTCGTCCACTTCATCCAGCACCAGATATTTTACGCCGCCTAAAGAAGTGTTGCCTTTTCTGATATGGTCTAAAAGACGCCCAGGCGTACCAATCAGCACATGACTTTTACCCTCCAGCTTGCTTTTCTGCAGTTCAAAATCACGTCCGCCTGTAACAGCCAGCACTTTAATCTGACTTTCACCGGCAATCTTTTTAAATTCGTTGGCAATCTGCTGTGCCAGCTCACGGGTAGGTGTAATAACCAGAGCCTGAGCATAAGGCTTCTTCACATCTATTTTTTCTGCCAGAGGTATCAGAAAGGCCAGTGTCTTGCCTGTTCCTGTCTGTGCTCTGGCAATAACGTCCCTGCCCGCAAACAAGGCGGGAATAGCCTGTTCCTGTACAGGCATCGGCTTTTTAATTCCCATCTTACTGAGCTGTTCAACCGTATGGGCACAGACATGCAGTGCCGCAAAACCATTAGTCATCTTCATACCTCTTTTCTTTGTTAATTTAATTTTCCCTAAAACGAAAAAATCTCAATGCCACATAGCATTGAGAATAATTATGATTTGTAATGATGGTGCCGCGGACTCGAAGGCTACTGTGCGGACACGCTAAATTGTTCACGATTACTAAACAAGAACTATATGCTTGTTAAGTATTCGATTATATCCTCAATGTTCTTAAGCAAAGAAGCTTGTTCTTTAATTATTATAAAAAGTTTGTTTCTTGCAGCAGCAATTGCATTATAAGCTGATTCCTTCTGCAGATGCTCGTCTGCAGCAATCTGGTAGATACACTTTTCATCTACATACCAAGATAATAATATTCGTTCATCACGATTTTTCAACCCGGCGGCAGCAATTAGTCTTGCAACTGCTGGCTTGGACAAACTTGACAGCTTCTTTGCGAATGTCCTTCTGTCCATAGCATTGAAATTATACCATAAAAAAACAGGACGTGCAAAACGTCCTGCTTTTACCAGCTATATGTCGCCCATACTGCGGCTTCTTTATCTTTCCAATCATAATCGAACCGCGCACCGATATACTGTCCTTTTTCGGTTATTCGGCGTTTAATTCCATAGCTTACACCACTAACATGACTGCTACTTTCCTGATCCAGCTTCAAACCAATTTCATGCTGGATTTTAGGAGCAGCATAAATATGGTACTGCTTCAACTCTATAGGAGTTTCATCCGGAAATTTTGATAACTCACCATCTGAAACAACCGGAGCAAAATCACTGCCGTTTTTTCGGCGCTGATCTTCTGCAACCAGCTGGATATTACCGACATTAGCATAAACGCTTCCGGCAGGTTTTGCTTTCTGTACTTTATTATTAATAATGTTGCTCTGCTCATCGGACAGACTCACACCAGCTCCGGCAGCAGTCTGCTTAATCTGATCGGCAGTCTGCAGCTGTTCAGATTTTATGATTGGCGTTTTATCGGCTGGCTTTAAGGCATTATATATATAATAACCAATAATTCCGATAGAAACAGTAATGAGCATATACTTAAGTATTTTATATTTTCTTTCGACATCCATGATGCCCTCCTGAAAAAATCCCTAAGCCATATTTTTGACTTAGGGATTTACTTTTTTAGAACAAATCTTTGATGTAACCGATTAGCTTGTCAATGCCGGCAATGGCAAGAATACCGATGCAGGCATACAGAAAACGTTTTCCATACTTGCCGAGTTTTTCGGTCAAAGTACGGTCAAGTTCTTTGATTTTCTCAATTTTGTCAGCATACCGGCCGAGATATTTGTCAATTTTTTCTTTCATTTCAGCACGTTCTTCATCACCAAGCAGCTCAACATCAACCTTCAGCTGTTCCATTGCAGCTTCGATATTTTTCAAATCTTGTTCGACTTTTTCTTTTGCAGTCATTTTTATCACCCTTTCATTAACATCAATTCAAACGATACCATTCGGCATTGCCACGAATCACTTGCATATCACGGTAAAGGTTAGCACCAGGGCAAGCTGTAGCCATTAAGTCCCTATGCCCTACTACAACATCACGGCTGGCAACCAGTCCGTAAATACTGCAAAGTTCTGCAATAAGCATGGATAAGCTGGTAAGCTGTTCTGCTGTCGGCTCTGCCAATTCGAAGTTTCCACAAACATGAATGCCGATACTCTCGGAGTTGAAGCCGTAAGCATGGCTACCAATCATCTGACGCGGACGCCCACGTTCAATAGTACCATCTTTACGAATGACGTAATGGTAGCCGATACCTGCCCACTCTTGCTGCAGATGACTCTGATGAATTTCTGCAGCACTCAGATCATCATCAGTGGGATTACCGGTATGATGCACCACAATGTACTTTGTGGTTTTTCTGACACTCAAATCCCTAAAATGTAAATCTGTTTCTTTGATTTTTACCTTTTGCATTACTTACACCTCCAATTCTTAAATGCTTCTTTAGCCTGCTGGATGCCGTTCAAACCCATAATGATGCATAACTCGGCAATCATCAGGTCACATAAATTATTGGGGATATCTCCATTTCTCCAAGTCAAAACTCCACCATAGATAAATGTGGCCAAAGTTATTACAACAACCGTACTGAGCTTTGCCTCGTCAACACTTAGCCCATCCTTCAAATCAAATTTTTCACTTTTCTGCGTAACGATTGTCTCTTTAATTTCTGTTTCCATACTTTCACCTTCCTATTGCGGTTCATGCGGCATCTCCAAAATCTTGTTATATACCGTAGTTACTGCACCGTTACCGCCAAGAGCATGATATGCGTTGTACATCATGGTTGCATTTTCAAGTGCGTATAAGCGGATAAAACCATCTTTCTCGCCTTTATGATATATCCCATATATTCCGGTTCGAAGCAGACATTTGAGAGCTTCGTCACGTGCAGATGTTTTTTGCTTCTTATCAGAATACATGCTGTAGACATACTTAATAACGCCACACTGCAGTATCAGACTAATAATCGACCAAATTTGCTGTAAATCAACATCCACCTTACCATCCCCCTTTTCACACTCCTGTAAAATACTTTTAAGGAGCGTGATAAATTGAAAAAAAGATTAAAACTTCCCAACGGCTTCGGTTCTGTCGTTTATTACGGCGACAGTAACCGCCGCCAGCCGTATGTAGTCAAAAAAACCATTTCCGGCCGACAAAAGATTATCGGCCAATTTGCTACCTACGAGGAGGGCCTCGCCTTTTTGGTTGAGTATAATAAAAATCCATCTTTATTCTCCCCCTCTCTCATAACATTTTCAGAAGTCTATGACCTTATGGCAGCAGAACGGTTCCCTAAACTGGCCAAAACTACCTGCGCTAATTATGTTGCTGCTTACAAACACTGCCAGCCTTTATACCGCAAAAAGTTTGCAGAATTAAAAATCGGCGACCTGCAGCAAATCATCCGTAACATGTCCGCTGCCGGTACTGGCTACGCCAGCCAAAAGAAATGTAGGCAGCTGCTTCACCACATGTACACCTATGCCGTAAAATACGAAATTATACCGTCTACTGCGGACATCAGCCAGTATATTGATATAGATCAGCGCGTTGTTGTCTATCCCAAAAAACCATTTAATACCAGACAGATAAATCGAATTAAAGCTCTAGCCAACAGTGATGAGCCGTTATCACCATGGGCCATGGCAGTGGTCATGATGATTTACAGCGGCCCTCGCTCTGGCGAGTTTTTAGCTGTACAAAAATCTGACGTTAAGCTGCAGCAGCGGTATTACGTTATCCGCGAAAGTAAAACCGCTGCCGGTAGAAACAGAGCTGTACCAATTAACAGAAAGTTGCTGCCATACTTCCGGTATTGGATGGAACGACCGGGCAAAACTCTTATTGCAGATGATAAAGGTCAAAAACTCACATACCATAAGTTCCGCAGCCTATTTGATAAGGTTATGACCACAACACGCTGCAAGCACACGCCGCATGAATGCCGTCACACCTGCGCGACTATGCTTGATAATGCCGGTGCAAATGAAACGGCCGTAAAACGTATTCTTGGTCATGCTTCACAGGGCGTAACAAAGGGAGTTTATACCCATAAATCCCTGCATGAACTGAAACGCGCTATAGACCTTATTTAGCGGCTTTATGTGTTGCTAACAAGTTATTATTAGATTTCCTGGTATTCTCTGAAACGCAGTATACAAGCTAACTTTCAGCGTTGCTTATATGTTGCTTAGCTGTTCTATGTTCTGTAACACCCGCAAGTCCTTTATTTATCGGGGGTTTCATCATTTTCACTGTCTTTTTCTGCAGCTAAAGCTTCAGCAACAGCAGTGCCAGGAACGGGTGTGCTGCGAATACACTCAGAGTTAGTACACAAGCCATTTTCAGCCATTTTATGACCGCACAAAAAACATCTTTTTGCCAGCATTATAATTCACTCCTTTTTTGTTCATATTCAGCTTTTAAAGCTTCTTTTTCTGCAATCAATTCATCCTTTAAAGCTGTATCGCCCTCAGCAGCAGCAATCAATATTGCATTGTTAACTTCGCTGATTTTAGCAGCGTATTCAGCATCAAGCGCTGCCAATTTTTCTTCAGCTGTAGGAACGTGTGGCGGTTTAGGAATGTACTCCCCAGTTTCCGGGTCGCGAATGTATGGGCCATCACATACATTACCGACCAACATCTGATACTGTTCATAAGTAACTTCTTCGTATTCAGGGCCAAGTGCCGGGTCGAACACTTCGTTCTGATCCACAACAATCGGTTCTTCCTGCCCTTCTTCCAACGGAGCATAAACAGGAATATATTTAATATTAAGATTAGCGCCTTCAATATAGGCACCGCCGAAGCTTCCATCAGCTTCGAACTTTACAAATATACGGCTCTCGGCCGCAGATTTTGCAGGAGTATTATTCATCTTTATCATCCTTTCTTTAACTATGAACAATGGGGAACGTATTCTGTACCCTGGATAAGTCATGGTGGCAGTACTTCTCATTCATGGCCAATATCATTTAACAGTTCTTGTTTTGCTGCAATTGGTATTGCCAAAAGCAGTGCAGCTGATGAATGGCGTAATACCAATGAAATAAGTGCTGTAACCACAAATAGCTTCACTTGGAATCGTTCATACGAGGAATCAGGTTCCTTTATGGCTTTTGCTATTGGTCAATAAACAATGGGGAAAACTAGATGGAAACAATGCTAAATGGATATATCCTGTAGCTCTTTCAGAACTACTTTATGTACAGGTTGCCGGAGATATTTTAGGTATTGATGGTAGCCAAAGCGGTAATAAACAATCTTTCATTACTTTTTCTAACAATAGTTACCTTTGGTTTAATACAGATACAACTAAGGGAACAAACAGGTTCATTGTAATCGGCAAGTAACAATGGGGTGTTTATAACATTGAGCTTGTTTCTGGTAATCAAAATAAAACTATAAATATACCGTTATCAATAAACTCACTATTGTATGTAAATGCAATTTATCGCAATGAGAACGGTTCCGCAAATCCTACCGGCAAAGGTACCTTAACAAATAATAAATTAAAAATTTCTATTAACCCTCCATATTCCGCATTTGTAGGAAGCGTTACTTTAGATGTTTTAGTTATCGGTAAGTAACAATGGGGATATTATGCAACAACAGTCGTCAGCGGTTATCATACGTTTAACTAT
>OOBZ01000081.1_pt1 | contig 69516 bp, 51 predicted proteins | sample 1671601 | NCBI WGS metagenome assembly OOBZ01 (sample SAMN06348173, study PRJEB24527) | human gut metagenome | biome: human gut; feature: ankylosing spondylitis patient; material: feces | host: Homo sapiens | place: China | collected 2015-10
TCTTCCACACCTACCTCGGCGACTGGACGCCGGAGCAGCTCCTGGAGGCCCGCAAAGGGATCGATCTCAAGGTGATTCGCCGTGCACCGCTTTCGTACGGCTCGGCCGTCTCGGAGGATACCGGGCGGTCGTTCTACGACGTGGCTTCGGCCATCATCTTCCAGCGCGACGGCCAGCTCGATTCGGCCCGCTGCTATATCGAAGAGTCGCTGGCCTGCCGGGATACGTTCCATCAGGGGAGTGTCGGACTGTTCAACCTGGCAGCGGAAATCTACCACGACCGGGGCGACGACGCCCGGGCCTATGACTACATGCAGCAGTATGTTTCGGTGAAGGATTCACTCTTCGAAGCGCAGCGCGGGGCGCAGGTCGCCGAACTCGAACGACGCTACCGCACGGCCAACGAGGTGGCCTTGCGCGAGGCGTCGCTGCGCTACCGGGCCTGGATCGCCGTGCTGGCGGCCGTGCTGGTCGTCATGGCGGCGGGGTGGGCCGTCGTGGGCTACCGCCGCAAGTTGCGCCGCCGCGACGGGCAGTTGAGCGAGTCGCTGGCGCTGCTCGACTCCTACCGCGAGTCGCACGACAGCCTTACGTCGCGGCTCGATGCCTCGAATGCCCGCGAGGCGGCCGTCAAGCGGCTGCTCGAGGGACGCGTGGCGGCTGTGCGCGACATCGCCGCCACCTGTTACACCTTCGGCGAGGGCGAGCGCCTGACGGCCAAGATGCGCGATCTGGCCCTGAGCCCCTCGGTGCTGGCCGACGTCGTGGACATGGCCGACCTCTACAGCGACCGGGCCGTCACGCGACTCCGCGAACAGCTCCCGGGCTGGACGGCGCGCAACTACGACTTCGCGGCGCTGGTCATTGCCGGCTTTTCTCCGCAGGAGATCTGTGTCATGCTCGACATGTCGCTCAACGGGGTCTATACGCTCAAGTCGAAACTCAAGCGGCGCATCGCCGAGTCCGAGGCTGCGGACCGCGAGCGGCTGCTCGGCTATTTCGCCTGACGGACGCCTTTCGGGGCGGGCGGTCCGGCGGCAAGGCATGCAGCCGGTACAGCAAGATTTTTTCCGGATGCCTGTGTTGTAAATCAGTAAGTTGTGTTCCGTGTAGCAAGATCCTGTCTGCACCGGCAAGGCCTTTTCCGACGTAATTTTGCGGAACGAAGAGACCCTTCGAAACACATCGAAACATGAAATCACACCATCTGCAACTTCTGTTGATTCCGGTGGCGATCCTCCTGAGCCTCGCCGCCGCAAAAGCCCAGACTGCCGCCCCGACGGAGAGGCCTTCCGATGCCGTGATCCGCGGGCGGGTCATTGATCCGTCGGATGCGCCCGTCGCGGGAGCCGCCGTTGTATTGTTCAACCGCGATTCGGTCTACCTCGACGCCGTCGCTTCGGATGCCGACGGGCGCTTCGAGATCCGTTCGGCAGTGCGGCCCTACCGGCTGCAGTTCCAGCACATCGCCTACGAGGTCCGCACCATCGAATCGGACCGCACGGACCTGGGCGACATCCGCCTCACGGAGGCCTCGACGAAGGTCGCGGCCGTGGTGGTCGAGGGCGAACGCCCCGTCGTGAAGGTCGAGCAGGGACGGCTCGACTACGACCTCGGCCGGCTGACCGAGGGCCAGGCCGTCAATAACGCCTACGAAGCCCTGACCCGCCTGCCGGGCGTCATGGAGCAGGAGGGTGCGCTGACGCTGGCCGGGGCCTCGTCGGTGACGGTGATCCTGAACGGGCGCCCCTCGACGATGACCCCCGAGCAGCTGGCCACGCTGCTGCGCTCGACCCCCGTCGATCGGGTCGAGAAGGCCGAGGTGATGTTCAGCGCGCCGCCGCAGTACCACGTCCGCGGGGCCGCGATCAACGTCGTGCTGCGCCGCAGCCACGAGACGGCCTTCTCGGGTGAGCTCCATGCCAACTACACGAACCGCTATTACGACACCTACGATGCCGGCGGCAACTTCGTCCTCTCGTCGCCCAAATGGTCGGCCGATGTCACCTATTCGGCCGCCCGGAGCAAGGAGCTGACGAGTTACGACCTGCGCTCGCTGCACACCTTCGAGGGACGGCAATACGACATCCGGCAGGATGAATGGATGACCGCCGAGGGGTGGAGCCACCAGCTCCGCGCCGCTGCCGAGTATGCTCCGAAACAGCGGGGCCGGGTGAGCGCCGCCTACACCGCCTCGTTCTCGCCGAACACCGACGGACTCTCCCGTTCGACGGGAAGCTACGTCAGCTCGCTCTCGCAAAAATCGAGCGACCGGTCGCTGCACAACCTCGCGCTGCGCTACACCTCGGCATTCGGCCTCGACCTGGGCCTCGACTACACCCATTACGACAATCCAGAGCAGTCGCGGCTCGAAAACAGCTATGCCGACGGGTCGGCCACGGCCTTCGACGTCGGCTCGGGACAGCGCATCGACCGCCTGAACCTGACGGCCGACGAGCGCCATGCCTTCGCCTCGGGCTGGGAGCTGACGGCCGGCGGCGCCTTTTCCTTCGCCCGCTCGCACGACTGGCAGCACTACACGCACCTTGAAGGCTCGCCTGCAACGGAAGACACCGATTCGCGGCTCGACGAGTACACCGCCAACCTTTATGCCGGTTTCGGCCGCCAGTTCGGGAAGGTGGGGCTCACGGCCTCGCTCGCCGGGGAGTACTACCGCATGGGCGACTACGAAAACTGGTCGCTCTATCCGCAGGCGTCGCTCAACTGGATGCCCTCCGAGCGACACATCCTCCAGCTCAACTTCTCGTCGGACAAGGAGTATCCCGCTTACTGGGAGATGCAGGGCGCCATCTCCTACATCGACGGCTATTCGGAGATCCACGGAACGCCGGGACTCCGCCCCTCGCGCAGCTACGAGGCGCAGGCCGTCTACATCTACCGCCAGAAGTACATCTTCGTCCTCTTCTGGAACGAGCGCCCCGACTACTTCACACAGGCCGCCTGGCAGGCCTCCGACCGGCTGGCGATGATCTACCAGTCGCTCAACTGGAACTTCAACCGGCAGTGGGGCGCCAATGCCGTCATCCCGTTCCGCGCAGGCAAATGGCTCAATTCGCGGCTGACGCTTACGGGGATGCGCATGCGGCAGAAGTGCGATCCGTTCCACGACATGTCGTTCGACCGCGCGAAATGGGTCGGCATCGCCCGGCTCGTGAACACCTTCCACCTGAGCCGCAAGCCCGCCATCGACCTCGAGGTGAACGGCTTCTTCCAGTCGGGGGCCATTCAGGGCACCTTCGACATCAATCCCCTCGGTTCGGCCGATGCCGCCGTGAAGTGGACCTTCGACCGGGGTCGCGCCACGCTTTCGGTGCGCTGCAACGACCTCTTCGACAGCGGTGCGCCCTCGACGAAGGTACGCTACCGCGGGCAGTGGCTCGACATGGGGGCGCAGCGCTACACGCGCACCGCAACCGTACACTTCTCCTACCGCTTCGGCGGCTACAAGGCCAAAAAACACAAGGAGGTCGATACCTCGCGTTTCGGACACTAAACGGACCGGAGTGTCATGAGTCTTTCAAGACTTCGGAGGACGCTGCCGCGTCGCGGTTCGGCCGGTCAGACGGGTGTTGGAAACGGGCTTGCAGGGCGGCGGGCAACTCGCTGTAGACCAGATCCGATCCTGTCGCATGTGTTAGATTTCGAAGCCCGGGACGCAACAGAAAAGCGTCCCGGGCTTCCTAATTTTGCAGCCGGGAACGGATCCCGCAACTCAATACGGATACTCATGCTTTTGGCCCTTCTCTTCTTCCTGTTTCGTCTGGCCGCAATCCTCCGGCGCCGGGCCCGCGGTTCGGCATAGAACCTTTGCGGGTATTCTCTTCCCGTATTTTCCACAGTGACGGGAAAAAATTTTTTTACTGACGCATATCCCCTGTCCGCGAGTGCGGTATGTCATGCCGTACGCACTCCGGATCCGTTTTCAGGCATCATAATTGTTAGAGACTTCGCGGAGTATCCTCCCCGGTGCGGGGGGGAGACTTCTTCCGGGATGGAATCGTCCCGTGAACGGTCTGTCGAATCGAAAAGTGGCGATGGAATGTGGCGAGTGATGATTGTGATGGCGATCTTTTGCGGGGCGGTCCGGACTGTGCCTGCCCAGGAGCTTGCGTTGAAGACCAACGCACTCTACTGGGCGGCATCGGCCCCCAACATCGGAGTGGAGATCGGTACGGGGCGTCGGATGACCCTGGACCTTTTCGGCTCCTACAGGCCGTGGCGGCTGCGTGACGAGGCCGATGCCTCCTTCTGGCTCGTGCAGCCCGAACTGCGCTACTGGCTGCGCCGGAGTTTCGAGGGCCACTTCTTCGGGGTTCACCTCCACGGCGCGCAATACAGCGCCCGCGGCCGCGAACGCATCTACGACGGCAGCCTGGCCGGCGGCGGATTCACCTACGGATACTGCTGGAGACTCTCCCGCCACTGGCGGCTCGAATCCCTTCTGGGCGTGGGCTATGCCCGGCTGTGGTACGATGAGCGGCTCGGTCTTCCCTGCAGAAAATGCGTGGCGCGGCGCTCCGACAACTACGTCGGGCCGACCCGCATCGCGCTCACCGTCTCGTGTCTGTTCTGAAACGGCTGCAACCATGGAGACCATACGACGATCCTTGCGCCCGCGACGTGACACACGGCCTCACATGCCGGCTGCGGGCCCCTTCCGCTCCGGAGCCGTACGTCGCCCGTTTGCCGGCCGCCGCAGCCGGGCTGTCGGGCTGCTCCTCTGCGCCCTGCTCCTCGCCTTTTCGGGCGGCTGCATCCGCGAGACCCTGCCCGAGTGCCCGCCGCTGCAGATCACGCTGACGGTCAAGGACCGGAACTACTTCAACATCGACGATGCCGTGAAACTGGGGATGATGGAGCGTGTGGCCGACGACCTCCCGTTCCGCCGGTATGTCCATTCGCTCTACTATGTCGTCCACGACGAGGCGGGACGCACCGTTGCCGAGCAGCGCAACATCCGCATCCGGAACGACGATGCCACGCAGTCGATCGTCCTCCCCGCATCGCTTCCCTACGGGCGCTATACCCTCACCGTGTGGGGCAACATGGACGACGAGGGTTCGCTGGGCGCCGGATCGACCGAGGCGGGCATGGAGTCGTCGGGAACCGCCGCGAACGACATCTACCTGGCCTGCGCGACTTTCGACTACCGCTATGGCTCCGAGATCCACACGCTCGGTATGGAGCGTACGAAGGGCAACCTGCTCATCCGCGCGGAGGGAATTCTCGACAACATCGACTTCTCGACGAAGACCATCGCCGGGGTGTTCGGCCTCGTGGACAACGGCTTTGCCTACTCCGAACTGACCGACGTGCAGACCGAACTCGACTGGACCGTGCGCAACGAGATCCAGACCCAGACGCTCGTGTGTCCCTCCCCGTCGTTCGAGGGATCGACGCTCAGCATCGAGTTCATCGACAAGTCGCAGGCTCCGGCCGGGCGTGCGACGCTTCAGCCCTCGCTCTCGCCCCGGGACGTGAACATCACCATGGGACGCAACGAGATCACGATCCTGAGGTATGTCTACCGCGAGCAGTCCGGCGGCGATTTCGACATCTACCTCCGGGTGAACGACAACTGGGAGCTGCTGCACAGCATGGGGATCGATTGACTGCGCGGCAGCATGACGGAAACACCTTTTTTCTAACCGATATAAAAAACGTTACGATGAAACAGATCTACCTTTTCGGAGTGGCTTTGATGGGATCACTGGCACTCCAGGCCTGTTCGCAGAGCGACGGACAGACCACCGGTTCGAACGCGGACCGAGACCAGGTGATTGCGCTGGCCGTGGCCAACGGCAACGGGATCGCCACGCGCGCCGGGCGTCCGCTGCTCAGCTCGGAGGCCAACCACACGATCGAGAATGTGGTCGTGTACGTGGTGAAGGCCTCCGACAATACGGTGGTGGCCACGAAGACCTTCAGCGACTGGCAGAACGAGTCGGCCGACTACCGCACCGACGACGGCCGGTATGCGGAGTTCCTGCTCGACGACCGGCTCGATGACGGCGATTACAGGATCTTTGCCGTGGGCTACCACAACGACAGTGCCTACGGGGACATTCCGGGCACGCTTGTTCCGGCCGGCACCTTCCAGGAGAACGCCGTGCTGTCGCTCGCGGCCGATGCGGGCGCCGAGGAGCTCTTTGCCGGATCGACCGGATCGTTCTCCGTCACCAGGGACCAGGGGTTCAAGAAGGAGATCGTGCTCAACCGCCAGGTGGCCGGCGTCTACGTCTATGCCCGGGAGATCCCCTACATGGAGCAGGGCACCCGGCTGCGGCTGGTTTCGTCGGCCGAGAACAACCGCCTTGTGCTCGGGCACTTCTCCACGCTCGACCTGACGGATAACGGGACGGGCAGCGGTGTTGCGGAAGCCGTGGTGAACGGGACATCGGCCGATCCGGCCTTCGACAAGGTGCTCGCAACGATCGACCTCGCCGAGTGGTTCGTCTCGATCGAGGATGCCGATGGCGACAACCTCATCGATACGGGCGTTGATTACGCAAACTGGCGGAAGCCCGCCCGCTACAACGGCGTGGCCACCTTCGAGAAGGGTTCCGTATTCGCCGGCGAGTTCGTGATTCCCTTCGCCCGGGTGGATGCGACGCAGAGTCTCAAGCTGCAGCTGACCACCGCCGGCGGTGTGGTGAAACGCGAGTGGAACGTCAATCTGCCCGACACCGAGGCCTACACACTCTATACCTGGAACGGCTCCGGCTTCGGCTCCGGCGAATCGGTGACCGAGGACGGGAACTCGTACAATATCGTCCGCAACCACCTCTACGGGCTGGGTTCGCGTGCGACGAACGACCCCGGCCACGGCACGGATCCCGATCCGGGTACGGGTGACGACGAGCCCGTCTCGCTGGACAACAAGCACGAGCTGAAACTCATCGTCAATGACAACTGGGAGGTGATCCACGACATGGAGATCGATTAGTCTCCGCTCCGGCGTCCGGCGCCGCCGTCGGGGTGGCGCCGGAACATGCCGGCGGGGGCCCTCCGCCATTCGGAAACGCAATACCAACGGACCATGAAACGCTTCGGACAGATCGGTGCGGGCGTGGCCGCAGCGCTCCTCTGCCTCTCGTGCGGCGAGAAACCGTACACCGGCGGGGGAACGTCGGGCTCGGCCGCAGCCGAACAGCACTTCATCGTCGCCGTGGAGAGCATGGGCGAGCTCTTCACCGGGGGCGAGGGGGTCGATGTGCCCGTCGCCACGCGCCGGCCCATATCGAGCGTGGCACCGACGCAGACCTTCGACCTTCTGAGCATCATCATTGTCGAGTATGCCTCTCCGGCACGGGTCGTCTTCAAACGTACGATCGGCAGCTGGAGCAGCCCGGACAACATGGCCAGCATTCCCTGGAGCCTCGAGAGCGGCCAGGGCCGCTATGCCACCGTCACGCTGAGTGGCGACGAGTGCCTCGAAGAGGGACATACCTACATGGCCTATGTCATCGGATACCAGTCGGGGACCTTCGGCGGCTACGAGCCCTTCCGGGACTTCGAGGTCGGCGATGTCTACAACCGCACCGAGGTGGCATCCGTGCCGGCGGGCGGCTCTGCCGAGGAGATCTTCGCCGGAGCCGAACTGTTCGAGGTCCGGGACGGGGCCATCCTCTCGGGCCGCGGCAACGGCACGACCGTTGGGCAGGGCGTGCTGGTCGCCCGCCGCCAGGTGGCCGGCACCTTCGGCTACTTCACGCGCATTCCCGTGCGGGTTTCGGGCCGCGATGTGGCCGCGCTGCGGCTGGTGGCCACGCGGCGCAACCGCAGCCTGATTTTCGGCGGGTTCCGCGGTCTGGACGACCTGTTCGACTTCAGCAAGGACAATGTGATCAACGGCATGAATCCGCGGACGGACTACGACGCCCGTCTGGCCGGATCGTCGCGCGACGACGCCTTCGTGGTCTACCGGATCGACCTTTGCAAGTGGTTCCCCGGGAATGCGGAGCAGCCGCTGCTGCCGTTCGATGCGAACGGCGACGGCTATCTGGACGATGGTGACGACAACTGGCAGATGGACGCGGAGACCTACCCGCAGGGGACGATCTCGCTGCCGCAGGGTACGGTCTTCGGCGAGAAGTTCTGGATCTCGGTGGCCATGACGCAGGACGATGTGGTGTCGGGCACCCCGACTTTCCAGATGCAGCTGCTCGATTCCGCAGGCGCGGTTGTCATGTACTGGGACGTGGCCCTGCGCGATTTCGAGGGTACGGATCAGGACCGTACGCTCGTCTCGCTTCCCGACGGCCCCGAGGGTCGTACGCTCGTCACGCACGTCGAGAACCTTGATACGGAGACCTGCTTCAGCATCGTCCGCAACCGCCTCTATACGATGGGCGAGAAGAGCCAGTCGCAGAGCTATGGCGAGGATGTACCCGTCGATCTGAGTGCCGCCGGTGTGCTGGTGCTGAATGCAAACCACCAGTGGCAGATCCAGAACTCCTTTATTTTCAATTGATTCCGGGCCTGGATGTACTCCGGTCTGCAACCTGCTATCCGCCGATGAGATGAAACGTTTCGTTTCCATACCGATTCTCCTTGTCCTGATGCTGGGCGGCTGCACGTCCGGCATCCCCGATGGCGCCGAATCCGCTCCGGACGACATGCCGTCCGTCGAGGTGGAGTTCCTGCTGGGGACCGATGCCGAGCTTTCCGCTTCGGTGCGGAGCGATGCCGCCGCACGGACGTTCGTTCCCGACGGCTCGCTGCTTCCGCGGCGCGAACCGCCCCGGACGGTGCTGAGCAGCAACGACTGGCAGCAGGTTAACGACGTGCGGGTATACTTTTTCCGCCGCAACGCCTCGGGCGACTACGTCTACGTCAAACCCCTCGACGCGCAGGGACGGCCGCTCGACTGCCTTTCGGCCGAGGAGTTCACCCTCAAGTTCGGGATCAGTCCCTATGTGGTCTGGTGGGGCGGCGAAGAGGACGCCGACGAGGCGCATGCATGGGTCGGGAGGGTCCGCCTCGATCCCGGGGAGTACCGCTTCCTGGCCATAGCCCGCGATGACCGGCATGTGTCGGGAGCCCGCTCGCTGGCCGATCCCAATGTCGCTGTCGCCGACTGGGAGTGGGCGGGATGGACGGCCGGAACCACCCGCCTCGAGGATGCGACCCTGGCCTGTGCCCGGATCTCTCCGCTTGCAGCGACCGAGCTCTTCTGCGGCAGCACCTCCGACCCCGTCCGTGTGGACGGCTCCCGCACGGCTTTCCGTTGTGCAATCGGGCTCGAGCGCGCCGTGGCCGGCATCCTGCTTTACGTCGAGCACATTCCGGCCACGATCCGTGCCTGTGTGCACGATGCCTCGGGGACGCACCATACCGCCGATGTGCCGGTGACGGGCCTTGCCGTCGTCCGCGGGGGCAGACTCTCGGACCGCGTGCGCCTCTGGGACCGGAGCGCCGTTGCGGGGTCCCTGACCGCCGTCTCCGCACAGACTGCCGCCCTGGACTGTCCGAATCCGCCGCTGCCCGCATACAGCCTGCTCGAGGTCGCCATTCCCGATCACGCCGAGGTCCGTGACGGTATCTACACGAACCTCACGCCCGGGAATACGGCTCATCCCGACGCCTTGCTGCAGGGCGGATTCGTCCTGCCCCAGGCGGAGCCGGAGGAGGCCGGCTCCGATTCCGGGGAGGACTACGACTGGAGCCTCTACCTGGTCTTCCTCGGCGAGGAGGGGTCGGGCGGGCGACGCATCGCCCTCGAGTGGCGGCCGATTAGGCTGGCGACCGACGACAGTGCTTGCGATCCGCTCCGTTTCCCGCTTCTGGCCAACCACTTCTACAGCATCGGACGGCGGGCCTTCTCCGCCGACGGAACGCGCCTCGATGCGGCGGACGATCTCCCGATCGACCTCAGGTCGGAGGGCGGGGCACAGATCACGATCCGCATCGACCCCTTCTGGAACGAATACTACGGAGGTGCGATCGGCAATCCGTCGCACGGAGTGAACGTGGACCCCGAGTGGGGCGAGCATCCCGGCGGGTCGCTGCAGTAACCGACAAAAACATGAGAGACATGAAACCGCGAGTTTTATTGGCGATGTGCTGGATCGGGCTTGCTGCCGGATCCGTTTCGTGCGGCGTGCCGGACGATCCGGCCGCACCGGCCGTGCAGGTCGAGTTCGATGTGGCGCTCCAGGCGCCGACCAGGGCGCCCGAGGCGCTCGACCCGACCGTCTATTCGGCCAAAGTCTACCTGTTCCGCGAGGAGACTCCGGGCGGCGGCCGCTACGTCTATTCCGGCGAGCAGACGCTGACGGGCGGAAGCCTGTCGCTCGGCGGACTGACTGCCGGGACCGCCTACCGGTTCGTCTTCCTGGCGGTGCCCAAACGGCAGCAGCCGGCGCTGCCCGACTGCACCTCGACGCGCCCGGCCTATTCGGATGCCACGGCAACCTATCTCTCGGGAGTGCAGACCTCGAACGAGATCTTCCGGAGCATCCTCTCGTTCAAGGCTTCGGCCGGGTCGAGCTCCTACTCCGTGGTTCTGACCCGGCAGAACGGGGCGTTGCAGATCCGGCTGGACAACACGTACGGGGAGATCAAGACCGTGAAACTTGAGGCAGCCGGCCTGTCGAAGATCTATTTCAACGACGGCACGGGCGGCAGGGTCATTGCCACGGGTAGCGAGATACAACTCTCGAAGAGCGACCGTCCGTCCAGGACCTCCGACTACCGGATCAGCATCAACCTGCTCCCTGTCGAGGACCTTACCGGCAAGGGGCGGCTGACGCTGACCTATTCGTGGGGGCTGCAGCGTGTTTATTCGCTCCGCTCAACCTCGGGGCGTATCCCGATCTATCCCAACCAGATTACCTGGCTGGTACTCGACGAAGCGTGTTCGGGGAATGCGGATGAAAACGGCAGCGGCGGAGACCTTTCCGTCTCCGCCGCTGCTGGCCGGGCCGCTTTCGGCCGTGTTGGATTTGCTGCTGCCGGGAGCCGCCTCGAATGAGGCGCCGCCCGTGAAAAGGGGCCGCAGCCGGTCAGAATACCGCCGGATGCGGCCCCTTGTGTTTCAGTCGGTTTCCCCCGATTACCGCAGGCGTGGCTTCACATAGCGGTCGTCCGCAGAGGTGAACGAGAGTCCCGGCATGCGGCCCGCCTCCACCGAACGGCTCATCGAGTCGAGCTCCGAGAGGTCGTCGGCCGCGATGGCGTAGAGCCGTTCGGTGCGGCCGTTCTCCACGCCGACCGTCCAGTGCATCAGCGTCGCGATGATCGTCATCGACTCCCGCTCGGGGTCAAACCGCACGCGGCCTACCGGCCGGACCGCATAGCCCGGCATGGTGACGGCGTAGAGGCGGTGTGCATCGTCGGTTAGCAGCGCGAGCGTCTGCCGGCCGCGGAACTCGGTGATGAACAGGTGCCGGGGCCGCACCCCCTCGGGCAGTTCGACCGCCCGCACGTAGGGGCGTCCCTGCACCATCTTGAGGTGGAACAGCCGCCGGTCGGCGTCGAGCAGCACGTAGCCCTCGTCGTACTCCTTGCGGGCGGTGGGGTTGCCCGATACCTCGCCTACGGGGAAGTGCACCCCCTTGCGGAGCATCGTCTGCGTGAATCGCCGGCTCTTGGCCGTGTCGATGCGGTTCGAGGCCATGTCGATGAACTCGATCCCGCCGTCCGACAGGCGGAAGGCGTCGGAGGGCATCTCGAGATCGACCCGCCCCGAGCTCGACTCGAGCAGGAAGCGGATGCCCGATTCGGGGCGGTTCACCTCCTTGGGCGACGAGCGGAAGAAGAACGAGGCGTTCTGCACCTCGCGCAGCGTGACCGCGCGTCCGGCGATCGAGTCGGGGAAGCGGCCGTCGGCCACCAGCTGGCGGGCGTAAAAGAGCGGCAGCAGCGAGTCGAACTCGCGCCGCGAGTAGCGGTTGCCTGCGCGGTCGAGGTATTCGATCTCCTTGTCGCGGTGGCGGATCAGGGCGAAGTCGCCGAGCACCTCGCTGTAGAGGGTGAAGGGGGTGTTCGCCGGCTTCACCGTGAGGTAATTGACCGCCCACGGCAGCTGCCATGCGATCAGCACGAGGACCAGGAACCAGAAGAATGTTTTGGCAAAACGGGTCATCTTTTTCGGGTGTTTTTCGGGTTTAGTCCTGCCTTCCGGCCATGAACCGCACGACCGAGATCCAGCTCAGCGAGGCCGTGCATGCGGTGAACAGCGCCAGCAGGGGCAGGAATCCGTCGTAGGCATGCGGCACCTCCCCCAGGAAGAAGAGGCGCAGCACAAGCAGCGACATGAGGATGTTCACGGCGCGGAGCCGCCACGTCGGTTCGAGGATCACCCAGGCGCCGAGCAGGTAGGCGGCCATGCCGGCCAGAAACCACGGCAGCGCCGTGCAGAGGATGTTCCCGGCCAGTTCGCGGGCGATGACGGGCAGCGGGCCGAGACCGACAATCGCCACGCCGATGCCGAAGAGGACCGACAGCGCCGCGAGGCCGAAGACCAGCATCGCGCCCAGCGTGGCGAGAGCCGGCACGGGAAGGTGCAGCGTCAGCTTGAGGCACTTGCGCTGCATCTCGGGCACGAACTGCACGACGGCCAGCAGCAGCCCGGCCAGCAGCGGGACGAACTTGATCGGGTCGATGAAGACGGCGTTGCGCGTCACCATCACCTCCCAGATGTGCCCGGCTCCCATCAGCTCCACGGCGCGGTAGAGCCTAAGCAGGCCGTAGCCTGCGAATCCGGCCGTCAGGAGCAGCGCCGCGAAGAGGTAGCGGCGCGTTTTGATCCATTCCTTGTATACGATGGCTTTCCACATGGTTCGATCAGTATTTTCCGGTCAGCCCGATGAAGGCGTCCTCGAGGTTCAGCGTCTCCCACCGCAGCTCCCCGCAGGCGATGCCGGTCCGGGTGAGGCGGTTGCGGATCTCGTTGGGCGAGGCGAACGAGTAGAGTTCGCCGCGGCCCTTCCACACGGCGGGGTGGTAGATTCCGTCGCCCTGCGGCAGCGCGGCGTCGTCGGCCGCGGGGAAGGTGTAGCGGCGGAAGGTGGCGAGCAGCTCCGCGACGGGCTGCTGCACCAGGATGCGGCCGTAGTCCATGATGATGCAGTCGTCGATCAGGCGTTCCATATCTTGGATGATGTGCGAGGTGAGGAACACGGTCTTCCCCTCGGCCTTGGCGAAGTCGCGCAGGTAATCGACGAACAGACGACGGTATCCCGGGTCGAGCCCCATCGAGAAGTCGTCGAGCACCAGCAGGTCGGCGTTCTGCGCCAGGATCAGTCCCAGGGCGACCTGCGACCGCTGTCCGCACGACATGCGGGCGATGCGCTGCCCGGGCGCCACCTGCAGCTTCTCCATCAGGCCGTAGTAGGCGTCGCGGTTCCACGCCGGGTAGAAGGCGGCGTAGAAGCGCTCGATCTGTTCGATCGACAGGAACTGGTACTGCACGTGCCCTTCGAGCAGCAGTCCGATGCGGCGGCGCGTCAGCGGCGACATCGTGCGGATGTTCTCGCCGAAGATGCGGCACTCGCCGGCCTGCGGCTCGAGGTAGCCGCTCAGGATGTTGATCGTCGTCGTCTTGCCCGTGCCGTTCTTGCCCAGCAGGCCGAGGATGCGCCCCTCGGGTACGTCGAACGAGAGGTTTTCGTAGATTTTGCGCCGCCCGTAACGGTGTGTCAGGTTGCGGCATTCGATAACAGGTTCCATGTCTTTCAGAGGAGGAGGAAGAGCAGCGGGATGAGGATTCCGACCGCCAGCTCCGCACCGCCGCGGCCCCACAGCCCCCTGGGCCCCTTCACCAGCAGGAGCCCCGTGAGCGTGATGAGGATCAGCCCGCCGGCAAAGATGTCGGAGAACGTGGTCCACCACGATCCCGGATTGTAGTGCAGTTTGGTCAGGGCGCTCCACACGGGCCGCCGCGTGAGCCGCTCGACGAGCGCTTCGCCGCTTTGGGTGTCGGCCACCAGCGACGAGCCTCCCTGGAGGAAGATCTTCAGCGTGCGGCTGTCGGGGAAGTAGTGCTTCACATACCCCTCGGCGATGCCGGCCCGTTCGAGCAGTGCCTCGGCGTCGGCCCGCGTGAAGGTGTCCTTGTCCGGGAGCGGTGCGGCGAGTGTCAGCCGCTGCTGCGATACCGAATAGTTGGGATTGAACGTGTCGCGGTGGTTCATCACGATGCCCGAGAGGGCGTAGATGAGCACCATGCCGGCGAAGAGGTACGACAGGTCGCGGTGTACGAGGCGGCACCAGCGCCGCAGCGTGTTACTGTTGAATTTCATACGAGGTTGCCGTCACGTAGTAGAACGAGAGGTACTCCTTTCCTTCGGCTGCCTTGCGGGCTGCGATCCGGGTTCGGAAGTCGGCGATGCGCTCCTCGACGGTGTTGCCCGTCTCCTGGCGTGCGGCCTTCTCGGTGGCGCATCCCGCCTCGGTCGTGCCGTGCTTTTCGGCCGTCTGCGCCTTCACCTGCGCCTCCCAGCGTGCGAGGTAGGCCTCGTCGATGCGCTCCTCGTCCACGCGGCCCGTGACGCGCACCACGCGGTTCACGCACTGCGGGTCGAAGCTGCCCAGTTCGCCGCTCTCGACGCGGATCGTCTGCGTGTCGTCGCTGCCCATGAGGAAGATCTTGCGGGCGCCGTGCTTGCAGGTGTGGGTGCATACCCCCTCGATGGTGACGGTCTGTCCGGCGAGCGAGTCGGCCGCCGCAAGCAGCTCGTCGATCTCCAGTACGGCCGTCGGGCGGGTCTGGGCCGAGGTCTGATCCTGGGTTTTGGCACGACCCGAGGTGTTGCCGCCGCAGGCGGCCAGTGCGAGTGCGCCGCATACGACGGCGAGACGGAGTGCAGAAGTGAGAATCTGTTTCATCGTGTGTCTTTTTTTATTTAATATAATGTATTGTCTGTCTGAGGAGACCGTGTGCAAAGATAGCAAAATTTACGGGTTGCGCAACATACCCAGAAATGGGTATTTCGAGGTGCGAATTACCCCATTATTCGGGATTGTGCGGCAGTCCGGTGTGCTCTACTTTTGTGTCGCTGAAAACCATGCAAACGACGGAACAGATGGCCCTGCAGATCGGAATACGGATTGCCTGCCGCCTTGCGGCCGCTGCGGCCTGCGCGCTTCTTGCCTTGAGGAGCGCGCAGGCGCAGCCCGCGGCGGGAGGCTGCATCGAGGGCCGCGTGACCGACGCCCGCACGGGCGAGGCCGTCTGCGGTGCGGCGCTGGTCGTGGGCGACTCGCGGCAGTGGGCGATCACCGATTCCGAGGGTCGCTACAGCCTGGCGAAAGTGGGGGAGACGACGGTCGATCTGCACGTCTCCTGCCTGGGCTACCTCTCGCAAACCCTGCAGGTGCGCCTGGGCGAAGGACATGCTACGGTCGATGTGGCGCTCCGCGAGTCGAACCTCTCGATCGGTGAGGTGGTCGTCACGGCGCAGCGGCGCAGCGAGGAGTCGGGCTCATCGTATGTCATCGACCGCCGCACGATCGAACATGCCCAGATGCTCAACATCAACCACATTGCCACGCTGCTGCCCGGCGGCAAGACGGTCGGCGACCAAAACCTGGCCTCGGGCAGTTCGCGCATCGCCCTGCATGCGGGCAGCGGCAGCGAACTGGGCAACGCCTCGTTCGGCACGGCCGTCGAGGTGGACGGCATGCGGCTTGCGAACAATGCGACGCTCTCCGAAACCAAGGGCGCCGACCTGCGCAACCTCGGTGTCTCGAACATCGAGTCGGTCGAGGTGGTCACCGGCATCCCGTCGGTCGAGTACGGCGACCTGTCGAACGGGGTCGTGAAGATCCGCACGCGCAAGGGCAAAACCCCGTTCATCGTCGAGATGACGGCCGAGCCGAAGACCAAGCAGATCGCCCTGAGCAAGGGCTTCGTGGTCGGCGGGAGCATTCTCAACCTCAATGTGGAGCGGGCCCGTTCGATCACCGACATCGCTTCGCCCTATACGGCCTACGACCGCAACAATCTGAACGTCACCTACTCGCGAACCCTTCACGATGCGCACGACCGCCCCCTGCAGCTGACCCTCTCGACGGCGGGTAACCTCGGCGGATACAACTCCGAGGCCGACCCCGACGAGTTCAAGCAGACCTATACGCGGACGCGCGACCGGGCCGTGCGGGGTTCCGTGCAGCTTGCCTGGCTGCTCGACAAGCGGTGGATCACCAACCTCTCCCTGCAGGGCTCCGTATCGTACGGCGACCGGCTCTCCGAGGTGAACGAGAACCGGAGCAGCGCCTCGACGCAACCCTGCATCCACACCACCGAGGCGGGTTACTACATCGCGCAGAACTACGACGACAACCCCTCGGCCGGGATCATCCTGAGCCCCACGGGCTACTGGTACACGCTCTCGCGCACCGACTCCAAACCGTTGAGCTATTCGTTCAAGGCCAAGGCCGACTGGACGCGCCACTGGGGCCGCGTGCGGAGCGAGGCGATGGCCGGGGCGGAGTTCTCGGCGAGCGGAAACCTCGGGCGCGGGCTCCACTACGACGACCTGCGCTATGCCCCGACGTGGCGCGAATACCGTTACGACCTGCTGCCGTTCATGAACAACCTTGCGCTTTTCGCTGAGGAGCAGGTCTCCCTGCCTGTCGGCAGCCGCTCGTCGCTCCGCCTGACGGGCGGCCTGCGCGGCGACATCACGCGGATCCGGCAGTCGGCCTACGGCACCGTGGCGACCCTCTCGCCGCGTCTGAATGCCAAATACGTCCTTTGGGAGAACCGGCAGGCGGCGGTGAGCGACCTGAGCCTCTACGGCGGCTGGGGCAAGTCGGTCAAGCAGCCCTCGTTCATGGTACTCTATCCCGCACCGTCGTACAGCGACCGCCTGGCCTTCGCTCCCGGCACGACGGCCGACGGAACCTCCTTCTACGCCTACTACACGCAGCCCACGACCCCGGTCCGGAACCCCGATCTGAAGTGGCAGTATACGCTCCAGAGCGAGATCGGCGTCGAGGCCACGATCCTCGGCACGCGCCTCTCGGTGTCGTTCTACCGCAACCGGACCTTCAACCCCTACATGAGCCGCACGATCTATACCCCGTTCACCTACCGCCTGACGACGCAGGCCGATCTGGAGGCCGGCTGCACGATCCCCTCCGCCGACCGCATCTACACGATCGACCGCCAGACCGGCGTGGTGACCGTCTCGGATCGCACGGGCGCGCAGGCCGATCAGGTGATGGGCTACAAGGAGCGCAACACCTTCGTCGCGCAGATCCAGTATACCAACGGGTCGCCCGTCGAGCGGATCGGGCTTGATTTCGCGGCCGACTTCGCACAGATCCGGCCCCTGCGGACGCAGCTGCGCATCGACGGGAACTACTACCGCTACAAGGGGCTGAACCTCACGGAGGTGGCCTCGACCCTCTCGTCCTCCTCCTCGATGGCCGACGGCAGCCCCTATAGGTATGTCGGGTACTACGTCGGCTCGACCTCCGTCAGCAACGGCAGCCTCGAAAAACAGCTCAACCTCAACCTGACGGTCATCACCCACATCCCGCGTATCCGCATGATCTTCTCCGTGCGCCTCGAGAGCACGCTGCTCGATTATGTGCAGGCGTTGAGCGAGTACGGCGACGGTTCGCCGCGCGGCTTCGTGCTCGAGTCGTCGGGCGACTACTTCGGCTCCTCCGAACGGCTCTACAACCGGGGCCGCTACGTGGCCGTCTATCCGGCCTGTTACACTACCTGGGAGGAGCCCGACGTGAAGATTCCCTTCGCCGAGCGTTTCGCCTGGGCCCGCGACAACGACCCGGCGCTCTACCGGGAGCTGGCCAAACTCGTCGTGAAGAGCAACACGAGCTACTACTTCGACGAGAACCGCATCACGTCGAGCTTCGCGATGAACTTCAACCTCACGAAGGAGATCGGACGCTTTGCGTCGATCACCTTCTACGCCCGCAACTTCTTCTGCAACATGGGCCGCGTGCACTCGTCGCAGACCGGTCTCGACTCGTCGCTGTTCGAAAGCAGCCGCATCCCGCAGTTCTACTACGGGCTGGCGCTCCGTCTGAAATTATGACCAAACCAAATAAAAAAACAGAATGATGAAAAAATTGTTTACCCTGTTCGCATGCGCCGTGACGCTCTTCACGGCCTGCACCAAAGACGATGGCGGCACCCGGGTGCGCACCTATGAGATCGCCGTGCGGCTGATCTATCCCGACGACGGCTCCCTGACGGCGGCCGAAGGGGTCGAGGTACGGATGACCAACAGCAGCTCGGGAACCGTTGTACAGGCGGCGACCGATGCTCAGGGTGTGGCCTCCTTCCTCCTGCCCGAGGGCATCTACGAGGCGGCCGCCACCGACCGCCGCAGCGTCGAAGGCTACACCTACACGCTCAACGCCCTGCAGTCGAACGTCGTCGTCTCGGCCGCGTCGTGGAGCGAGGGGATGACCGTCGATCTGAACCTGGTGGCCAGCAGGGCGGGCCAGATTCTCATCAAGGAGATCTACAGCGGCGGCTGCCAGAAGGACGACGGCTCGGGGGCCTACCAGTTCGACAAGTACATGGTCATCTGCAACAACTCGGACCAGCGGGCCGAGATCCGCAACTTCTGCGTCGGCATGACGGGCCCCTACAACGCCAATGCGGCCATCAACAACTACGTCGATGGCAAGCTCTACTACGCCGATGCCGGCTACACCCCGTCGATCTGTGCCTTCTGGTATCTTCCGAAGGAGCTGGTGCTCGACCCCTGGGCGTCGGCCACGATCGTGCTGTGCGGGGCCATCGACCACACGACGACCTACGCCAATTCGGTCGATCTGAGCCACGCCGACTACTGCACCTACGATCCCGAGGTCTTCCCCAATACGAGCTATTACCCGGCACCGTCGGAATCGATCCCTTCGGAGAACTATTTCAAGGCGACCTTCTATGGCAAGGGCAACGCCTGGCCGGTGAGTGTCTTCGGCCCGGGCATGTTCATCTTCTCGACCGGTGACGAAGACCCGCACGCCTGGGGACAGAACACCGACAACCGCTACTACTTCCCCGGCAAGGAGAACAACGAGGTCTATGCCTGCGCCAAGATTCCCAACGAGTGGATCCTCGATGCGGTCGATATCTTCAGTTCGGAGTATGTGACCGAGTCGAAACCTCGCTTCCCGGTGGTGCTGGAGACCGGATATGCCGTGCTGACCCGTTCCCAGGGCTACTCGATCTACCGCAACGTGGACAAGGAGGCAACCGAGGCGCTTGCCGGCAACGAGGGCAAGATCGTCTACGGCTATTCGCTCGGCACGACCGACTACAAGGGAGCCCAGTCCACCGACCCGAGCGGCATCGACGCCGAGGCTTCGATCCGCAACGGTGCGCACATCGTCTACAGCGATACGAACAACAGCAGCAACGACTTCCACCAGCGTGCGAAGGCGAGTCTGAAACAGTAGCGGGTGCCGTGACGGGAATCAGACCGATCCTCCGAACCATGCTGCTGGCATGGGCTGTCGCAGGCGGGGCTTTCTGCCCCGCCTCGATGGCTCAGGCCCCGCCCGTGCCCGACTGGACCCGTATCGGCGATGCCGAACTTGCCGACGGATGGCTGCGGAGCGGGAATGCCGCCGGGCTGGCGACCTTCGGCTACGGGCGACTCTCGGAGGTGTCGCTCTCGGCAACCGGCAAGAACGGCGGACTGAAGAACTACTACGATTCGGACGACTGTTTCAGCATCGGGGCCGAAGCCTCTTCGTATTACCGGCTGGGCACACGTACGGTTGTCGCCGGTGCGGTGGGCTACGACCGCTTCTCGGGCAAACGGATGTCCGGATCCTACTTCATCGACCCGACGCAGACACCCTTCGACCTGGTGGAGTACACCTCCGACCATGCGGGCGACAAGCAGCTCGAGAGCTACCGCCTGAACGGGGCCGTCGGCTGCGACCTGACCCGCCGGCTCGCCGCGGGCGTCCGTTTCGACTACACGACGGCCAACTATTCCAAACGCAAGGACCTGCGCCACGTCAATTCGCTCATGGACATGACCGTCGCCCCGGGGGTGCTTTTCCGCCTCGGCCCGCGCCTTGCGCTCGGGGTGAACTACACCTACCGCCGCCGCATCGAGAGCCTGCTGCTCAAGGTCTACGGCAAGACCGACCGCGTCTACGAGTCGCTGCTCGATTACGGGGCCTTCTTCGGCAAGCGCGAGGTCTTCGGCGAGAACGGCTATACGAAGGAGAACGAAACCAAGCCGCTCTTCGACCGTTACCACGGCGGGTCGCTTCAGATCGACTGGCGTCTCGGCCGGCGGCTGACCCTCTTCAGCGAATGCTCGTTCCGCACGCGCGCGGGCTACTACGGCCGCCCGTCGCCCACGACGGTGGTCTACACCGACCACGACGGCAGCGAACTGGCATACACCGCGCAGCTGACGCTCGATGCCGGACGGCAGCGCCACATCCTGCGGCTTGAACTCGGGCAGCGAACGGTCTCCAACCGCGAGAACATCTACACCTACCAGACCGAGGAGGTCGGCCGCAGCTACATCCTTTACCTCGGGCAGACGGACGTGGGCAGCCGTACGCGGCGCTCGGCATCGGTCGTCTATACGGGTGAGTTCGGACGCGGGCAAGGGGTGGCGACGTGGCGGGCGACCCTCGACGGCGGGGCCGGCTCCCGCCGGATCCTGGCCGTGAACTATCCCGACTACCGGCTCCAGAGGCTGGCGTGGTGGCACCTCCGCGCCGCGGGCTGCCGCAACCTTGTGCGCGGCCGCAACCTCTGGACCTTCGGGTTCGGGGGCGGATACTCCTCGGGCTCGGGCGCCCTCTGCGCGGATGGCAGCTACGACAGTTCGGGCCAGAGCGAGACCCTGACCCGCACGCTCGACGACCTGCTCGTGCAGGAGTACGAGTTCCTGACCGCCCCGCGCGTCGGCCTCGAGCTCGACGTGCGGCTGACGCGCCGTTTCGGCAGCCGGGGCATCCGCGGGTTCGTCGCGCTGGACTACGCCTGGGACAAGGCCTTCTCGACGACTGCGCTGGGCAATGCCATGCGCCATACGGCCCGCCTGCAGTTGGGGTGCGCCTTCTGACAGGCGGGTTTCGGCCGCATGGCCGGGCGATTTTCCGATCGTGTTTCTTAAACTTACGGGGTATAAACCGTCTTTTCAGAAACACGAATCGTTATGGCAACAGTAAAAGTCAAGTTCAGACCCTCTTCGGTCGCGGGCAAAGCCGGCCGCATCTATTATCAGGTGGCACACCGGGGCCGCATCCGGCAGATCGCCACCCGTTTCCGGATTCAGACCGGGCAGTGGGACTTTCCGGCGCAGCGCCTCGCAGCCCCGGCAACGGAGGAGGAGGCGCTCGTGCGGCAGTGCATCGACAGCGACCTTGCGGCACTGGCCGGCATCATCCGCCGGCTCGAGGCTGCGGCGCGGCCCTACGATGCCGACGAGGTGGTCCGCCTCTTCGTCGCGCCGCAGCACCGGGAGACGATCCTTGCCTACATGCGCCGCCAGATCGAGCACCTGAACTCCTGCCGGCGCTTCGGCACGGCACGCAACTACCTCCGGGCCATGAACAGCCTGTCTCGCTACCTCGGCGGCGAGGACCTCCCGATCCGTGCGCTCAACGAGAGCCTGGTCGAGGGTTACGGCGCCTTTCTGCGGCAGCGTGGCGTGGTCCGCAACTCCATCTCGTTCTACATGCGCATCCTGCGCTCGGTCTACAACAAGGCCGTGCGGCAGCATCTGGCCGAGCAGTCCTATCCGTTCCGCAGCGTCTATACGGGCATCGACCGCACGTCGAAACGGGCGGTCGATGAGTCGGTCATCATACGCCTGTTCCGTCTCGACCTCGACGCCTCGGGTCCGCTCTCGCGAGCCCGCGACCTGTTCATCTTCAGCTACTGCACGCGCGGCATGGCCTTCGTCGATATGGCCTACCTGCGCAAGAGCGACATCCGCGGCGGGGCCATCCACTATACGCGCCACAAGACCGGGCAGCAGCTCTCCGTGCGGATCGAACCGCCCGTGCAGCGCATCATCGACCGCTATTGGCCCCGGTCGTCGGTCTACCTGCTTCCGGTGCTCGACACCGAGGAGCCGGCCGCGGCCTTTGTCCGCTACCGCACGGCGCTGAACTACTACAACCGGCAGCTGAAGCGGCTGGCCGCCATGCTGCATCTCGACTCCGGCCTCTCCTCCTATACGGCCCGCCACAGCTGGGCGACTGCCGCGCGCAACCATGATGTTCCCCTCTCGGTCATCAGTGCCGGCATGGGACATGCCTCGGAGCGCACGACGCAGATCTACCTCTCGCGGCTTGAGAACTCGGTGGTCGATTCGGCCAACCGCAGGATCGTTGGCAGCCTGCGCTGAAGGGCCGTCGTGCGGCCGTATTCCCTTCCGGGGGGATTGTCTTCCGGCGAAAAAACGCTATCTTTGTCCTCTGCCCGGGACGGTGCTGCAGCCGTCCCGGGACAAAACGGAACGCAAACGGATATGGAACGCAAGAAATCGGTGTTCAACTGGAGCGGCGGCAAGGATTCGGCCCATGCGCTCTGGAGGGCGATGCAGTCGGACGAGTATGAGATTGTCGCGCTGCTGACAACGGCCAACCGCTCGACCCGCCGCTCGACGATGCACGGCATTCCCGAGTCGCTGCTGCTCGCGCAGGCCGAGCGGATCGGCGTGCCGCTTCATGTCGTGGATCTTGCGCCGCAGGGCGGCATGGAGGACTATGGCGAGGCAATGACCCGCGCCGTCGGGCATTTCCGACAGCAGGGTGTCACGCACTTCATCTTCGGCGACATCTTCCTGCACGACGTGCGCAGCTACCGCGAGGCGCAGCTCGCCCCGCTCGGCATCGAGGTGGTCGAACCGCTGTGGGGCCGCAGTTCCGCCGAGGTGATGCGCGACTTCCTCGACTCGGGGCTCCGCACGGTGGTCGTCACGACGATGGCCGACGGCCTGGGCGCCGCGGCCGTCGGGCGGGAGATCGACCGTGACTTCGTCGCCTCGCTGCCCGCGGGGGTCGATCCCAACGGCGAGAACGGCGAGTACCACACCTTCTGTTACGACGGCCCGATCTTCCGCTCGCCCGTGCCGTTCCGCCTGGGCGAACCTTTCATGCAGAGCTACGACATCCGCCACGACGACGGCTCGGTGCACACCTACTCCTACTGGTTCGCTGACCTTTCGGCCGCCGAGTAGCCGGCCGTGCCGGCACGCCGCTACCGGTCGATGCCGTCGCGCGACAGCACGCCCTGCGTGTAGTAGTGCTTCACTTCGCGCATCTCGGTCACCAGGTCCGCCGCGTCGAGCAGCGCCTGCGGGGCATACCGTCCCGTGATGACCGCCTCGACCCGCGGGTCGCGCTGCCGCAGGGCCTCGAGCACCTCCTCCTCGGTCAGCAGCCCGAAGTGGAGCGCTATGGTCAGTTCGTCGAGGATCACCATGTCGTAATCGCCGCCGTGCAGCAGCCCGGCGCAGCGTGCGAGCCCCTCGCGGGCCGCCGCGATGTCCGCGGCATCGGGCTGCCGGTCGATGTAGCAGCCGCGGCCGAGTTGCTCGATCCGGATCTGCCCGAATCCTGTTCCGGCGCGGCCGAGGAGCTCCTCGATCCGTGTCTCGTTGTACTTCATCGACTTGACGAATTGTCCGACATAGACCTTTTTCCCGGCGCACAGCGCCCGTACGGCCAGCCCGAACGCCGCCGTTGTCTTGCCTTTCCCGTTGCCCGTATAGATGTGGATGTATCCTCGTTCCATGCGGCAAATATAGCTTTTTTGGGTCGAACACCGAAACTTTTGCCGGCCCTATCTTACGTGTTGGCGGGGTGCGGATCGCCTCCGCCCGGGGGCTCCTCTCCGCCTTCCCGCCGCGTCAGCCTCACCACGTGGCGGCACCCTCGGGCCACCTCGGCCCGGTGGGTGACGAAGAGCAGCGTCCGGCCTGCCGTGCAGGCCGTCAGCCGCTCCATGAGGAGCCGTTCCGTCGCGGGGTCGAGCGCCGAGCTGAACTCGTCGAAGAGCAGGATCCTTCCCTGGCCGAGCAGCGCGCGGGCGATGGCGATGCGCTGCGCCTGCCCTTCGCTGAGTCCCTCGCCTCCCTCTCCGCACGGGGTGTCGAGCCCGAACGGCAGCAAATCGACGAAATCCGCTGCAGCCGAATACAATGCACTTCTCATCTCAAGTTCCGAAGCATGTCTGTTCCCGGCGCGCAGGTTCTCCCGGATCGTACCGCTCAGCAGGCTGTTTCCCTGCGGGACGTAGACCAGGGCGCGGCGTGCGGCGGCCGACGCCTCGACCGGCCTGCACCCTTCGCCGTAGAGCGTCACCGACCCCTCCTGCGGCCGCAACAGCCCCAGCAGCAGGCGGATCAGCGTACTCTTCCCGGCTCCCGTGGGCCCGATGACGGCCGTGGTGCTCCCGGGGCGGAAATCGTGGGTGAAACGTTCGAGGATGTTGCGCCGGCCGTTAGGATAGGCAAAGGTGACGTTGCGGCAACTGATGCCGCTCAACTGTTTGAAGTTCAATGCGTCGTTTGGCGTCACCTCATCCTCCGGATCAAGTTGTCCGATCTCCTCGAGCCGTTCGGCCGATGCCGCGGCGCGGAGCACCTCCGGCGCCTTGTGCCCGAGGTCCGCCGCAGGGCGCTGCAGCAGCCCGACCAGCTGGATGAAGGCCGCAAGGGTCCCGACCGTGACGGTGCCGTGGCGCAGCAGCAGGGCGCCTCCGATGAAGACCGCGAGGTAGCCCGCCCCGAATCCGGCGAGGAGCAGGCAGCGCATCCGCCGGGTCATCCGGGCGCGGTGGTCAGTCATCCGCCGCACCTCGCGCTGCAGCGTCGCAAGCCGCGCCACAGCCGTGGACGTGCGGCGCAGGGCGAGCAGCACCACCCGTTTGCGGAGGCTCTCCTGCATGAGCGCCTGGCTGCCTCCTTCGGCCCGGCGGATGGCGGTGGAGAGTCGCTTGATCCGCCGCGAAGTCCCCCGGGCGGCCAGCAGGCAGGCGGCCAGCAGCACCGTGACGCCTGCTGCCAGTCCGGCGTGGAGCATGCAGAGGAAGAGAAACGCACCGCCGGCCTGCAGCAGGTCGTTTACGCAGCCCGGCAGCGTCCGGCAGCAGCATTCGGCAACGAGGCGCACATCCTCCCCGAGCCGGTCGGCCGTATCGCCCGTGTGGAGCCGCTCCCGGCCGTTCCAGACGCTGCCGACCGCCCGGCCGAACAGCCGGCGCCGCAGCCGGTTTGCCATGCGGACTTCGGTCCGTGCCGTGGTGTATCCCTGTCCGAGGCTGCAGGCGATGCCGAATGCCGAGGCGGCGGCCAGCCCCAGCGCCGGGGCGAGCAGCGGGGCACTGGTGTCCGATGCGGCCAGGTCGATGAGCCGCCGGCTGCATCCGACGAAGAGCAGACCGCACCCCGTGCGGAACGTGCCGAGGAAGAGGATCGTGGCGATCCTTCCCCGGAATCCGGAGGCGGCATGCAGGAGGAGGTGCAGCGGGGCAGTGGGGCAGAGGTTCATGTGCGGCGTTTCGGCAGGGCGTATGACGCGGATGCTGCAAAATGCCTGCCGGACCGGAAAGCGGCGGGGCGGAACCCGCAGTGGGTTCCGCCCCGTTCCGACAGCCCGAATGCCGGGCCGCATGCGCCGCACCGGTCAGGGTTCGGGGGTGATCGTCACCTTGTCCACGTTGTTCTTGTGGCCGTAGTAGGGGCTCTGGGGTTGGTACGACGTGTTGATCCCGCCGTCCCGGTCGTTGATGTAACGGACGTTCGAGGCCGGAGAGCAGTTGTTGATCTCGAGGGCGGCCGACCAGGAGATGTTGATGCCTCCGTCGCCGATGTTGCCGATGAATCCCGACGATGCCGAGATATAGGAGTAGCGGATGTAGATATCCTCCGTGCGGCAGTTGTCGAACGATACGCCGCGGTCGCCCAGCACCTGGCCGACCAGTCCGCCGGCCTGATAGCCCGTCAGGTGGATGTCTTCGGCCGAGCAATCCTTCAGTGCGGCCACGCGGCTGCCCGGATCCCCGCCGCCCGAGCCGACCCAGCCGATCAGTCCGCCGAGATTCTGCGACGTGGCCGACGATTTGATCTGCACGTGTCGGGCGTGTACGTTCTCGAACTGGCTTTCCATGCTCCACTGGTTGCCGCCGGTATATCCGATGCAGCCGGCGAAGTAGGCGTACTCCTTGCTGTGGTCCACCGGGTTGCCGTCCTCGTCCTTGACCGGGAATTCGGCGTCGGCCAGTCCGTTGATGGTGATGTTCTCGAACGTGAGGTTCTTCATCACTCCGTCGAACTTGCCCCATACGCCCGTGTAGGCCTCATACCGTCCGAGGACGAAGGGGCCGAGCTTGTATTCGTAGATGGCGCCGTAGGCCCCGCTCATCGAGAAGTTGCGCAGGGCGTGGCCCTGTCCGTCCACCGTGTAGATCCGTGCGCTCGAGTTCGGGTAGATCGGTTTCCACTCGATGCCGCTCATGTCGATGTCGTTGTTCAGCCGCAGCGTGAAGTTGGGATGGGCGTCGAGCATCTCGTCGATGTGTTCCGGCAGCCAGGCGAACTCCTCGCGCGTGAAGACATCGTAGGTGTTCGAGGCGGCGTCGTAGCCCGGCTCGACGGGGGTGATCGCCTGCCCGTTCCACCACTCCTCGCCTTCGATCCACTCGTTGGTGAAGCCCTCGTCGATGGAGATCGTCACCGATCCGCCGACGGTCAGCAGGTTGCCGATGAGCGTGGTGAGGTAGTTGCGCTGTACGGGGATGCTGGTCTGGAAATCGCGCGAGGCGACCTCGGTGTCGCCCTCGAACATCTCCAGGCTGAAATGGACGGCCTGCTGCTCGGGGGTTGCGATCAGGTAATCGACCGTCAGCGTGCGGTTGGTATCGCTCGAGTCGTAGCCTTCGGCGTAGAACTTGCCGCCGGCCTGGTCGGTCGCGATGGCTCCCGTATAGACCGTCGAGGCGTCGGCATCGGCGCCGCCCACGGCTTCGCCCGTCACGGCGTTCAATCCGGCAAAGCGTTCGCAGTCGTGGTAGGCGATCCGGAAGTTGTCGGGTTTGGCCGCCGCTCCGTTGGCCTCGTCCCAGTCGGTGGTCACCACGCGGATCTTGGCAAAAGGCCGCTTGAGCGTCAGCGAGGCGTCGAAGGTCTGGGAGATGGCGATGTTGGACGAGATGAAGTAGGCGTCGCGGCTCTCGTCATTGATCTGCGCGTCGAGGGCATCCCGGGTGGTGATGTTCGTGAAGTCCGAGGTGTCGTAGTGCAGGTCCTCGGAGGAGCCCTGTGCCACGAAGTCGGCCCATGCCACGAACTTGTAGGTGTTGTTCGGCGTCAGCCGGAACTCGAAGACCGTGGGACCGTAGGTGTCCGAGGTCTTTGCCTGCGGTGCGACCAGCAGCCGGCTGCCGTCGGACGAGTAGACGGCAATCTGGTAGCGCAGGTCGTAGCGCTCCCAGTCCACGTTTGTCAGACCGCCGCGGGCACTGTTCGTGCCGGCCACGGCGCGTGTCGTTTGCAGCGCCTCGGGGGCGTCGAGACGAATGCGGATCGTCTCACCGTCGGGATTCCATCCCGGCAGATCCGGGTTTTGCGAGCAACCTGCCGCTGTCAGTACGGCGAGCCCGCCCATCAGGATACGGTTCAACTTTTTCATGCGTAAAGGGTTTTATAGGTTGATACTTGTGATTTATGTCATGAATCCGAGTGCTCAGTCCGGGATGACGACGACGAACTCGTCGTCGAATCCCTCATCGATCCCGATGTCGCCGCTGCCGACCGACCGGGTCAGGAACGGCCCTTTGATGACCGTCTCGCGGTTTCTCCACAGCGGGACCTCGATGTCCTGGTAGTGGTTCAGCTCCTGTCCGTCCTCGTAGAGGAACACGTCGATCAGTACGTGGTCTTCCCGGTCGCTCGAGGTCAGCACGTAGTCGTAGGCCAGGAGCACGCTCCCGTCGGCCTCGACCGTCGAGGGCGAGGTCTCCATCGTGCGGCTCTCCACGAAGGCGTTGGGGTTCTGCGTATCGACGTTGTATCCGGCACTGACGTATTGTTTGTAGATGATCCGCACGTCGAGGTCCTCGATCCGTTTGCCGCTGGCCAGGAACTCCTGCAGGTCGGTGGCCCACAGCCTGAAGCGGCCCGATGCCCGCTCGAGATAGACCGGTATGCTGCCGTCGTCGGCGCGCGTCGCGCGTCCGCTCCGCAGCAGGATCGGGGCACCCTGCCTGTCGGCGGCGAAGTCGATGGCGAAGTCGCTCGATCCGGCGGCCGAACTCTTGTGGTGGTTTACCTGGGGCTTGTGCTCGACCTTGACCAGGACCGCATCGAGCGAACCGGTCTCGAAGTGCCAGTCCGATACGTTGCTCTGCGGGGCGTAATCGGCCCAGCTCAGGGCCCGGTAGCGGCCCTCGGGTACGCGGAACTGCAACGTGTCCTGCGGAGCCTCCATGAGTCGCTCGACCGCGATTTCGCGCCGGGCGACGAGCCGCCCCGTATTCGTGCGCGATTCGGTCGAGGCGACCTCGTAGAGTTCGGTGATGATGCGCATGCAGAGCCTCTCGTCGGCCGTGTAGGTTTGTGAAAGTTCCGGAGCGAGCTCGGTCTCGGAGCGGTTGCCGTCCTGGTCGTAGACCAGCTCCTTGTAGTACTGGGGAGGGGTTCGATCGACGTTCAGCTCCACGACGACCAGCGATTCTCCCTTTCCCGGGTATTCGTGTATGGTGGCGTCGCAGGATGTGGCAAGCAGCACGATCCCGCAGACGGTTGCCGGATATATGGAACGAAGGTTCATGGCGTTCAGTTTTTGGGTTTTTTGCGGGAGAGGTCCCATTTGTAGGAGAGGGTGATCCCGGCACGGGTGATGCCCCAGTAGCAGTCGGATCCCGATGCGAATTTCTGTCCGTTCTCCCGGTTGCGGTAGGCGTCGTAGCGGTATTTGGCGAATCCGGCGCCGAGGGTGAACTCCAGCCCCCAGCGTTGTGCCCGGCCCAGCGGCAGGGCATATCCGTAACTCAGGCCCAGACCCCAGAGCGCGTGGTTGGGGTCCTGGTAGCGGGCGTAGTCGTCGAGGGCGATGTTGAAGCCGGCAACGTGGGTATGCAGGCCGATGAAATGGCCCCGCAGGGCCTCTTCGGGCCACCAGCGGATCTCGGGCTGCACGGCCAGCAGGCGGATGTTGCGCCGCGAGGTGATGTTGTAGGGCGAGTACCACACGGGAATGTCGAGCGACCAGTGGGTGCAGGGGCTGATCTCGATGCCGAGGTTGGCGACCAGCGCCGCATCGAACAGCAGGTTGGTCTTGGCGGCGATCAGCCACTTTCCGCAGCCGCAGCCTTCTTCGGGGACGGCGGGAAGGCCCGCGGCCGGGAAAGGCTGTTCCGCGACGCGGAGAAGCGGGGCCGGGAATGCGGCTTCGGCGCCGATGCCGTCGTTTTTCGGCCGCTGGTAGACGATGACCATGCGGGCATTGCGCAGCGGGGGAAAGAGTTCGCGGATGATTTGTTGCCAGGTTTGTCCGCCGTCGAGGTCGCGGATCTTCCGTTTGCGCGCCTCGTTGTCGGGGGTGCTGCGGAGGATCTCCAGCACTTCGTCGCGCTTCGGGATGCGGCGGTCGGAGGCAAGCATGCGTTCGAACGACGTCCAGTCCTCGCCCAGGTTGTCGGTTCGGAACCACTCTGCCGAAAGGCCTGTCTGGTCCCCGATGAGCCGGGTCAGGGCATCGGCGCGCCGTTGGCCCAGGCGCAGGTTCCAGTCGGTGGGGCCTTCGGGCGAGGCACTGCCTCCGATCCAGATGTAGGTCAGCCGGTATACCGGGTCGTGCCGGATTTCGTCGAGCAGCCCGAATGCCGGTTCGAGCCGGTCGTTCGGTTGCGGCACATCCCGATTGACGACAAAATGCACCGGTGTGACGAAGCCGCCGGTGAAGTAGATCAGACTGTCGGAAGAGCCTTCCGATATCCGTGACAGGCTGTCCGGAAAACAGATTTCGGAGGCTTCCGTGAAATCGGCCGTCTGTTGTTGGGCGTGGATGACCGGTGAGCAGAAACCGGTCATCAGCAGAAGTAGCAGTTTTTTCATAGGCCTGCGATTTCTTTGCGGTTTGGGGTTTTGTATTGTCTTGCTCGTTGGGTTCGCTCTCGTCCGATTCGGATATCTCTGGGGCGTTCCTGTGATTTTAAAACGTTGGTCTTTTCCAAACAGCGAAGGATCTTCAACGGAACCACCGGTCGTGACTTCAAATATTACACAAAACGTCCGATAAAATAAGCATATTCGTCCCATCGAATTGGATTATTCCCAGAATATATCTAAATTTGAAGAAAAGACCAACGTTTTTTCCACAGCCGTCTGTCCGGACCCTTGGAAAAACGAGTGCAAATTCGGTGCCATCCTGTTCCGGGCCGCCGAGCGGGGAGCAGGCCCGTATGCCTCCGAACGGAGCCCGCCGAGTGATAAATGCGGGCCGGACCTGTCCAACCGCGTCCCTGCAATATCCGCACGTACTATTTTTCTCTTCTGACATTTTTTCTATTTTTGCAAAATCTAGTTTTGTTTATTTTTAATATCGGCTGTTTATGGAGAAAGAACTGCGCCCCGGCAGGCGGACCTCTGCCTCCCTGCTCGGGAAGATATCGGTCGTCGTGCTCAAGACCCTGGCAACACTGGTCCTGATCGCTCTTCTGGCGGTCTTCGTCACCAGCGTGAGCCCCATCTACGATTTTGCCGAACCGAGGCCGTTCAGCGGACCGGACATCTTCAACCCCTATCGGGACGGCGGTGATTCGGCGTTCTGCTGGAAACGGGCCAACTTCCATACCCACACCCGTGTAAAGGGAATCCTGAACGAGTGCGAGCATTGGCCCGACGAAACCGATGCGGCCTACCGCAAATTCGGCTACGACATCGTGACCTTCTCGAACCACAACGAACTGACCGTGCATCCGTACGACCCGCTGCTGCAGGTCAATGTCTACGAGCACGGCTACAACCTGTTCAAATACCACAAACTGGTGTTCGGGTGCAGCGACGTGAACCTCTTCGACCACCTCGTTCCGCTCTTCGCCTCGCAGAAACAGTTCCAGCTGGACCTGCTGGGCAAGGAGTCCGATTTCATCCAGATGAACCATCCCCTGCGGACGATCGGCACGTCGGAGGACCACATGCGGAAACTCGGCGGCTACCGGATCATGGAACTCGACAGCGGCAAGAGCAAGGAGAACGAGTACTGGGACTGGGCCCTCAGTGCCGGGCACTACAGTTTCGGACTGGCCAACGACGACCTCCATTTCCCCGACCGGTCGAGCGCCATCGCCGTCCGGTGCAATTTCCTGTGCTGCCCCTCGGCGCGCTATGAGGATATCCGGAAGACGCTTCTCGGAGGGTGCTATTACGCGATGCGCGTACCCGACTACGGTCGTGGGGACTGGGAGGTGAAATACGAGCGGAACCGCCACCTTCCGTCGGTCGAGCGGATCGGCCTCGACGGACAGACGGTCTACATCGCCCTGTCGTGCCCGGCCGACAGCATCAAGGTGACGGGGCAGGACCACGCCACCCTGGCGCTGGCGCTGAACACCTCGGAGGCCCGGTACACCCTGACGCCCGACGACCCCTATGCCCGAATCACCGCCTATTTCCCCGACGGTGAGGTGATCTACACCAATCCCTTCGCACGATACGACGCCTCTGCGGCGGAGAGCCCCTATGTGGCACCGGCGCACACGGTGAACATCCCGCTGACGGTGCTTTTCAACCTCGTGATCCTTGTCCTGTGTGCCGGGACCCTGTTCGCGTTCTATAAAATTGTGATCAAATGGTAGGATTCCTCAAAGAGAAGGCCAGCCTCACGCGCGTGGCCTCGGTGCTCAGCCTCTTTACGCTCGTGGCATACCACCGGCCCTTCTTCCGGCTGGTGCTCGACAACCTCGAAGGGGGCTTCAACGGCGTGATGATCGCCGGAGGGCTCGTCGTCGTGATGCTGGCGCTCAATTTCCTCGTCTATTACCTGCTGCTCTTTCTGGGCCGCTTTGTGGGGAAATGCCTCCTTGCCTTCACCTTGATCGGCAACGCCCTGAGCCTCTATTTCATCAACACCTATCAGGTGCTCATCACGGACAAGATGATGGGCAACGTCTTCAACACCCGCTATTCGGAAGCTTCCGGGTTCTTCTCCTGGGATGCCGTGTGGTATCTCCTTTTCCTGGGCGTCGTGCCGTGCATCTACCTCTTTGCCCGGCGCGTAGACTACGGCAGCCGGCGACGCTTTCTGACCCGTACCGGTGCGGCGCTGGCGCTCTCCCTGGCCGTGGCGCTGATCAACATGCAGAACTGGCCCTGGATCGACCGCCACGCCCCCAAGATCGGAAGCCTGATCATGCCCTGGTCGTATGTGGTCAATTCCGTACGTTACTACAACTCCGAGCGGAAACGCAACCGGAAGGAGATTCCGCTGCCCGATGCACGGATCGCTACCGACAGCCGTGACGTCTGCGTCCTGGTGATCGGGGAGTCGGCCCGGAGGGCGAATTTCTCGCTCTACGGATACGGGCGGCCGACCAATCCGCTCCTCGAGCGGGACAGCGTGACCGCCCTGATGGCAGATGCCGCGGCAACCTACACCACGGCCGGCGTGAAGGCCATTCTCGACCACAAGCCGACCAACAAACTCTATGAGATCCTTCCGAACTACCTCTACCGGAACGGTGTGGATGTGGTATGGCGCAGTGCCAACTGGGGCGAGCCACCCCTGCACATCGACAAACACTACGGCACCAGGGAGCTCAAGGCGCGCTATCCCGAGGCCGACGACCGTTATGACGGCATCCTGCTTGCCGGACTCAGGGACGAGATCCTCTCGAGCGACAAGGACAAACTGCTGATCGTGCTCCACACCAGCACGAGCCACGGGCCGACCTACTACAAGAAATATCCGGCCGGGTTCGAGGTGTTCAAGCCCGTATGTACCACCGTGGAGATGTCGAAAGCCGACCCCGGGGAGTTGATGAACGCCTACGACAACACCATCGTTTATACGGACTATCTGATCCACTCGGTAATCGAGATTCTTCGCGATGTGCCCCGGCGCAGCTGCCTGATCTTCGTCTCCGACCACGGGGAGTCCCTCGGTGAGGGCAACCTCTACATGCACGGGGTTCCCATGCTCGTCGCCCCGAAGGAGCAGATCGAGATACCGTTCCTCGTATGGACGTCGGACGGGGAGCTGAAGGCGGATGCCGGGAAGCAGGTCGGCCAGTACCATGTCTTCCACAGCATCCTCCGTTTCCTCGGGATCGACAGCCCGGTCTACGACGAATCGCTGGACATCTTCAGCCCCACAGAAAAGGAGTAACGTCGCGTGGGAAAGCGGGATCGCCGCGCCCGGGAGCAATCGTTTCGCTCCCGGGCGCGGCGGCATCGTTTCGTGGTGCGGATGGTCCGGCTACCGGGTTGCGCGGAAGAGCTGGAATTTGATTCCGGCCGAGAAGTAGACGATTTCGTCCAGCCCGAGACTCCGGTTCCCGCACTTGGCGACGATGTCCAGGTCGTTGGCCGAAAATTCGTAGAAGAGCGTGATGTGCCGCAGCAGCGAGTCGCCCTTCAGGTAGAAGGTGAACCGCTGTCCGACATAGAGGTGGAACCGGAGCCGCGAGGTGAAGTTGTAATACTGGTCTCCCGGGTAACGGTCCGGTTCGCGGATCCAGAAATCCTCTCCCGAGATGAAGTTCATGTAGATGCCGCACGACAGGGGCTCGACGGCGAAACGTTCGCCGCAGCGGATGCTCCACGGGATGTAGTTCTGTTTGAGCGTGAAGGTCATGTGCGTCCGGTCGGAATAGGCTTTGGGAAGTACCCCGATCATCATGTCTGTCTCCCAGCGGCATTTGCGGCCGTAGTCCCATCCGTAACCCGCGGAGAGGAAGCCCATGCCTCCGGCATACTGGGCCTTGACGTGCGTCGGCAGCAGCCTCTCCCACGATTCGTACCCGCAATGCTCCCGGCGGTCGAGGGGGCGGGGCGCCGGGGCGGTTTCCGTCTGCCGGGACCCCGCGGAGGCGACCGATGCCGTCAGAAGCGCGGCCAGGAGCAGCGCCCTCCTAAAATTCGATACGCTCGCACGCATAGCCCTCTTCGTTTACGGTGAACAGCAGATAGGATCTCTTGGCGATGTTGTCGCATTCGTAGTAGAGCACGCCGTCGCTGAACAGGTCCACGACCTTGTAATTGTGTCCGTGCCCGTTGATGCAGCACTGCAGGCCCGGAAAGCGCGTGACGAGATACTGGAATCCCTTGGCGACATTGTCTCCGAACTGTTCCGTGTAGGGCTTCGCGTGCATGGCGACGATGGTTTTCGACGCCTCGGGCGGGAATTCGGTCAGCTCCGTCTCGATGAATTCGAAGTTGGGCACCGCCTCCCGGAGGTCGAACTCCAGGGCATTGGTGTTCAGACAGAGAATCCGGACGTTCCCGGCCGTGAAGGCGGTGTTGAAGTCGCCGAAGATCGTGCGGAAGATCTCCTCTCCGGTGGCCAGACAGTCGTGGTTGCCCAGCAGGACGACGTAGGGAACGTGCAGGCGGTTGAGGATATCGCGCTGGCGCTCGAACTCCGCCTTCATTCCGAAGTCGGCCATGTCGCCCGTGTGGAGCACGAAGTCGATGTCGCCGCGGGCGTTGAGGGCGCTGACCGCTTCCCGGGTCTCGTCGTACCAGCGCTGCGTGTCGGAGATCACGGCGAAGCGGATGGCGCTCTTCCCGGCGGTCGAGGCCTCGATGCGGGCGATGTTCTTCGCATTGATTCCGCACTCCCCGTCGATGCGGATGTCGTATGGATGGTAGTCCACCTGGCAGGCTGTCGCCGTTGCCGCCGCCAGCAGGGCAATTGCAAGTCTCTTCATGTTCGACAGGTTTGGATGGCAGCCGCGCTCTCCGGAACGGGCATGCCGCAAAAATAGCATGCCGGGAGGTGCGGCCGGTTGTCTTTTTCAGCCGCAGATTATCCGAAAAGTCCGACAGATCCTTTTTGCGACAACATGTCGAACTTCCCGAACATGCCCCGTCGGTTTCCGTATTGCGGCTTTTCTGTCGGTTGGGATGATCAGATAGCGGTTTTCATATGGTGAAAAAACGGGACAATTTGTTAAATTTGTGTGCGATTTCCGGTTTCGCCGATCTGCCGGGTTGTTCCCGGCGGAAAATGCCGGCCCGACGCGCGCTTTTCGGCCTTCGGGACGCTAACGAACGGGAATCTCGATGCAGCGGGATGCTGTTGCCGGGGCCGGGGGCTTTCCGCCTGGCCGGAAGGGGCACCCCGCGACTGTCATCAAAACATTATTGCCATGAGACAGATCATAAACCATTTTACCGACGATGACCTTTACAAGTTCACCATGTGTTGTGCCGTTATCGACAACTTTCCCAGAGCACGTGTGAAATATGCATTTACGGACAGGGATGATACCGTCTATCCGGCTGGATTCGCACAGGCGCTCGAGGAGCAGATCCTGATGCTGGAGTCGGTCATTATAACCGATGAGGAGATCGACTTCATGAAACGTCGGTGCCGCTTCATCCCCTCCTGGTTCTATACCTATCTGAAGGGTTTCCGGTTCGACCACCGATGGGTCAGGGTCCGGCAGGACGGGCAGGGGCATCTGCACCTGGATATCGAAGGCTGCTGGTCGGAGACCATTCTGCTGGAGGTGAAGCTCCTTGCCATCATCTCCGAACTCTATTACATGATGACCGGCGCCGACCGGTGCTTCGACTATCGGGCCTATTACGACAAGACCGCCGAAAAGGGCCGGCGGCTGTTGGATGCCGGGTGCGTATTCAGTGATTTCGGAACACGCCGCCGGGCTTCCTATCAGGCGCAGGATACCGCCATATCCGCCCTGAAGAGCTGTCAAGGGGCATCGAGCGGGTCCGGCCGCTTCGTCGGAACGAGCAATGTGCATCTGGCGATGAAGTACGACCTGTTGCCGATCGGCACGATGGCGCATGAATTCATCTGCGCCATTGGCGGCATGTACGGTCCGCAGATGGCCAACCACATGGCCATGAACCTGTGGCGCAACACCTTCCGCGGGGCGCTGGGGCTCTTCCTCTATGACAGTTTCGGATGGGATATCTTCAGCCTGAACTTTTCCGAGGATTTTGCGAACCAGTTCAAGGGCCTGCGCATCGACAGCGGGGACAATTACGAGCAGCTCATGAGGATTGTCGGGAAATACCGTTCGCTGGGAATCGATCCCCGGACGAAGCAGGTCGTGTTCAGCAACGCCCTCGACACGTCCGCAGCCATCCGGATCCAACAGTATGCCAAAGACTATTGCCAGCCCTCTTTCGGCATAGGCACGCACATAACCAATGATTTCGAGGGGGTCCGGCCGCTCAATATCGTGATCAAGCTCATCGCCGCAAAGATTACGGAATCGTGGCCCTTCTATAACGAGACGTGCAAGATCAGCGAAGACGAAGGCAAACACACGGGCAATCCGGAGACGATCAGGCGCTTCATGGAGGCCCTGCACATGGACTGACGGAGTTGCGGCCGACGGGGCATGCCGTGTCCGGTTTTGCGGATCAGGCGACGATGCCCACACACTTGTCGGACGGCGACTGGGCCATCTGCTCGAGGCGTATCGATTGAATCTGTCGCTGATCTCCCGTTTGCGGCGGACACTGACCGAGAGCTGGCAGCTGCGGCCGACACCTCCGACCTGCTACCAGCGCTATACGATCACCTACAACGGGCCGACCCAATGCCAGGAGAGCAAGACGGCACGGACCTATACCGTCACCCGGAAACTGCTTGATGAATTGCTGAACGATGTCTCCGGCCTGTAAGATCGTTGGAGACGGAGATACATCCGGCTTATTCTCTGTCTCCTAATTTCTTACAAATCCTCTTGCTGAATCTTACAACGCTTACGGACTTACGGCACCGACTGTCCTGTAAGAACGTTGTAAGAGGGCAACCTTTTCTTTCCCATATTCTCCCCGCATCCCTATCCGGGAATATCTGGCCCGCTGCGCCATCCGGCGCTGCTCGGATACCTTGCCTCATGCGGCATTGTGCCCGGGATTGCGGCGGCTTAATGTCGGGAAGTGCGCTATCAGGTTCGTTGCCGCTGCTTTTTCGCCATCGGCCTCCGGAATGACTGCGGAGGCTGGGAGCTGCGGTCCGAACGCTTCAAGGGGAGCTCCCCGCCCAAACAGATAACGACCATCGACCACCAGGCCGACAGGGTGATCGTCTTCGAGGGGTTCATGGACTTCCTCGCCTGTCTCTCGATGAAGCACTCCGCACCGCTCGGTATCGACGCCGCGGTGCTGAACCCGGTGGTCAATCTGCCGAAGGCGCTCCCTTTCCTCGAACGGCATCCGACGGTCCATGCCTTTCTGGACAACGACGAAACGGGACGTCACACCCTCGCCGAATTGACCCGTCGGTGTCCCCGCAGCCAGATGATCGACCACGCGTATCTCTTTTTGGATTACCCGCAGACGGTTTCGGAATGATTCGGAAGGGGTAAAGGCTGAATCCCGAAAACCGAAGTTACGACCCAAGGGAGGAATGATAAGGGAGGCAAGGTTGCGTTTCTGTCAGCCAAAAACCGGCCGCAAGGCCCTATCCCGATGGTCTCAACTCAAAAATTCCAATCCATGAACACACCGAAAAAGGGGGCCGTCCGCCTTTGGGACGCGCCCGGAAACAGGAGTACCGCATCACCTTGCGGTGCAACACCTCCTGCAACTTCAAGCTCCGTGCCCTGACCCGTGCGGCCGGTATCCCTTCTCCGCAGCGGGAGGTGGTGGAGCGCAAGCGCCGCATGGAGGCACGTTCCCGCAAAATCGGATAACCAACCTAAAATACGAAAGATAATGAATGAGAACATTCTGGAGCTCTCCTTCGAGATGTATGAAGAGTTGAAGTAGACCCTTATCAAGACACTCCACACGGAGCAGGCCGAGGCCCGATCTCAACCGGCAGCAACCATAGCAGCTGTAAATTCTGATTCTGCAACTGGAACAGACCCAGACAAGGGTAAGCGAGGCACAGCAGGAACGGGGCCATCGGATCGAACAGCGGCTGCATGCGATCTCCGATCGTCTTCTCGTTCTCACGGGACGCAACCCGCAACTCCAGGCTCTTCATGTCGATGTTTATCGTGATCGTTGCGCAGTCAGCCGAACTCTACCTGAAGAGGTGGCCTGACCGCAGCCGGTATGACAACGACCTGAAGTATCGCTATGTGCTGATGAGGGGCGGGGCAACAGGTTGCGCAGTTTCCCGATGCTCGTTACCAGTAATTCTTCCGACATGCTGTTTCCTTTTTTTGCGGCAAAGAAAGTTTCAAAATAGTTGCTATTGCATATTATTTTTCACCTGCAAACTCAATATCCGCCTCCGAGGGCGTGGTAGAGGTTGATGACACCCTGAATCTCGTCGAACCGGTCGGATGCGGCATCGAGTTCGGCCTGAAGCAGCGATTGCCGGGCCGTCAGGACTTCGAGGTAGTTTTGCGAGCTGTGCTGCATCAGCAGTTCCGAGCTGCGCAGGGCAGAGCGCAAGGCCTCGATCTGCCGATTGTCCAGTTCAAGGCGACGCCGGGCCGTCTGCCACTGCACCAGTGCGTCGTTCACCTCCGCCCCGGCCGTCAAGAGGCTCTGACGGAAGTTCACCAACGCCTCCTCCTGCTGGGCCCGGGCGATTTTCAGATTCGCACGGTTCCGGCCCCGCGTGAAGAGCGGCTCGACCAATGAGCCGACGGCCGTGAACAGCCATTGCCCCGGATTGGAGATGGCCGCCCCCGCGGCGTTGGTCCACCCGGCGGTGCCGCCGAGCGTAATCGACGGATAGAATGCCGAGCGGGCCGTATTCGTGGCGTAGAAGGCAGTCGCTAGGGCTGCTTCGCTTTGGCGAACGTCCGGACGCCGGCTCAAAAGCTGCAACGGAATGCCTGTCGAGAGCGAATCCGGGAACTGCTGTTCGTCGAGCGAGGTGCGGCCGATCGCCCGGGGTGTTGTGCCGAGCAGCACGCAGAGCGCATTCTCCGTCTGGAGAATCTGACGCTCGAGCGCAAGCACCGACGCCTCGACCGACGCCTGTTCCGCCGCGGTCTGCGCCACGGCCATCTCGGTCGTCTGGCCGGCCCGTTTGAGTGCCTCCATGACCCGCACGTTCTCGGCCCAGATTTCCGACGTGCTGCGCGTGATTTCCATCTGCCGGTCCAACATCAGCAGCGTATAGTAGCTGTTGGCTATGGTCGCCACAAGCTGCGTCTCGACCGCCTGGCGGTAAGCCTCCTGCCCGGCCAACGCAGCTGCAGCCCCGCGCTTCTCGTTGAGCAGTTTTCCGAAGAGGTCTACCTCCCATTCGGCTTCAGCTGCCAAATCGTAGGTGCGGGTCGCCGGCGCATGCTCCGGCGCATTGACTGCTCCCTGCGGGGTAAGCGACAGGGAGGGAAGGTAAGCCAGCCGCGAGGCCGTGAGCGAGGCCCGGGCCTCCGCCACACGCAGCCGTGCAATCTGCAAGTCGCTGTTGTTCATGATTCCCGAGTCGATGAGCCGTTGCAGTCGGGAATCGGTGAAGAGCTCCCGCCAGGTGAGGTCGGCGAGCGACGTCGTGTCTGCTCCCTGCACGGGCTGCCGGAAAAGACTGTCGATCTCAGGCAGTTCGGGGCGCTGATAGGTTCGATATATCTGGCAGCTGCCCAGCCCCGCGAGCAGGCACAATGCCATGACGATTCGTTTCATGCGCGAGATTTTGATTCCGGTTGAACAGATTCGGGGTCGGACTCTGCGAGGTTTCTGCCGGGCATCCACCGCTCCTGCAGGTATTGGAAGATCATGAACAGGGGCGGAACGATGAACAGCAGGGCAATCGTGCCAATCAGCATGCCGCCGACGGTTCCCACACCGATGGACGCATTGCCGTTGGCTCCGACACCCGACGCGAACATCAGCGGCAGCATGCCGAAAATCATCGTCAGCGAGGTCATCAGAATCGGGCGCAGCCGGACCTTGGCAGCCGAGATGGCAGCCTGGGCGATGCTCATGCCATGCTGCCGTCGCTCGGCGGCATACTCCGTCAGAAGGATGGCCGTCTTCGACAACAGGCCAATAAGCATGATAAGACCCGTCTGGAGGTAGATGTTGTTCTCGAGCCCGAACATCCGGGCAAAGAGGAAGCTGCCCGCCAGGCCGAACGGCACGGAGAGGATCACGGCCAGCGGGATGAAGAGGCTTTCGTACAGCGCACAGAGAATCAGATAGATGAATACCACGCAGATGACGAAGACGAGCGTCGTGGTATTACCCGTCGAGGACTCCTCGCGCGACATGCCGCCGAACTCGAAGCCGTAACCGGTCGGGAGCGTCGCGGCAGCCACCTCGCGCACCGCCTCGATGGCCTGTCCGGAGCTGTAGCCCGTGGCCGGGGTGCCGTTGACCTGAATCGAGGAGAAGAGGTTGAAACGGGTCAGGATCTCCGATCCGTAGACGCGCGTCAGGGTCAGATACTGCGCGATGGGCGACATCTCGCCCGCATCGTTGCGCACGAAGATGTTGTTCAGCGATTCGGTGTCGAGGCGGTACTCGGGCGGCGCCTGCACCATCACGCGGTAGAGCTTCGAAAAGCGGTTCATGTTCGAGGCGTAGTTGCCGCCGATGTAGCCCGACAGGGTGCTCAACACGTCGGCTGGGGAGACGCCGTTGCGTTTGCAGCGGGCGGCATCAACCTCGACCAGATACTGCGGGAACTTGGTGTCGAACGATGTGGTGGCGCGTCCGATCTCGGGGCGTTGGTTCAGCGCCTCGATGAACTGCCGGGTGTATTTCAGCAGATCCTCGGTCGTGCCGCCCTTCTGGTCCTGGACATAGACTTCGAAACCGCTGCTCACGCCGTAGCCCGGAATCATCGGACGCGTGAAGGGCATGATGTCGGCGCTGGTGATGAAGGCCGTACGGCGGCTGATTTCATCCATCACGGCATCGATGGCGTCCTCCCGGTCCGTACGTTCACTCCAATCCTTCAGCCGGATGGTGAACATGCCGTTGCAGGCTCCCTGTCCGCTCAGCATCGAGTTGCCGGTGGTATTGGACTGGAGCTCGATCTGGGGGATCGTACGCAGGCAGCTGTCCACCTGCTCCATGACGATGCGGGTCTGCCGGGTGCTGTTACCGGGCGAGGTGCGCACGTCGATGAAGACGGTTCCCATATCCTCGTTGGGCACTAGACCGGTCTTGGTCGTAGACATGAGAAGCGCGAAGCCCGCGCACGCCACAACAAGCAGCAGACCGGCCAGCCACTTGCGGCGCAGCATGAACAGCACGCCGAACTTGTATCGCGACACCAGCCGGTGGAACGCCGCATCGAACGCAATGTGGAAACGCGACGAAAAGCTCAGCCGCCGGCCCTCGCCTGCGCTCTGATGCGGGGTCATGATGAGTGCGCAGAGGGCCGGGCTGAGCGTGAGGGCGTTGATGAGCGAAATGGCCACGGCGGCGGCCATTGTCAGACCGAACTGGGTGTAGAACGTACCGGTCGTCCCGCCGATGAAGCTCACGGGAATGAAGACGGCCATGAAGACAAAGGTCGTGGTGACCAGCGCCGAGGTGATTCCGTCCATGGCGTCGATCGTGGCGCGGTAAGCCGAGCGATACCCCTCGTCGAACTTGGCCTGCACGGCCTCCACGACGACGATGGCGTCATCGACCACCGTGCCGATGACCAGCACCAGCGCAAAGAGTGTCAGCATGTTGAGGCTGAATCCCGCGGCATATAGGAAGGCGAAGGTCCCGACCAGGGAGACGATAATCGAGAGCGCCGGGATGAAAGTCGAACGCAGACTCTGCAGGAAGATGTAGACCACCAGCACCACCAGGATGATGGCCTCGATAAGCGTTTTGATGACACTGCGGATCGAAGCGTCGAGGAAATCCTTGGTACTCATCAGATCGACGATCTTGATTCCTTCGGGCAGGGTTTTGGAAATTTCCGCCACCGTGCGGTCAATCTCCTCGATGATTTCGTTGGCATTCGACCCGGAAGTCTGGGCAATCATGATGTTGCAGCCCGGATGGCCATTCACCTCGTTGATGTAGTCGTATGCCCGGGTTCCGAGTTCGACCGTGGCCACATCCTTCAGCCGCAACACCTCGCCGTCGGGCAGCGACTTGATGACCATGTTTTCATAGTCTGCCTCATGCTCGTAACGGCCGCGGTATTTCAGCACATATTGAAACGTGTTCTCCGATTCGGCGCCCAAGGTTCCAGTCGGAGCCTCGACGTTCTGTTCGTCGAGCACGGTGGTGATGTCCGAAGGCACCAGTCCGTATTTCTGCATCTTGGCCGGGTCGAGCCAGATGCGCATCGAGTATTCGTAGCCGAAGACGTTCACCTCGCCTACGCCGGCAATACGCGACAGGCGCGGTTCGATGTTGATCTTCATGTAGTTGGTCAGAAAAGCCTCGTCGAACGAGTCGTCGGGGCTGTATACGGCCAGCTGCTTGATGTTGCTCGTCTGGCGCTTGCGCACAGTGATGCCGCTCTTCGTGACTTCGGCCGGGAGCAGTCCCTGCGCCGTGGCGATGCGGTTCTGGACGTTGACCGTCGCCATGTCGGGGTCGGTCCCCTGGCGGAAGAAGACAGAAATCTTGGCCGAACCGTTGTTCGACGCCGTGGAGGTCATGTACATCATGTTCTCCACGCCGTTGAGCGCCTTCTCCAGCGGTACGACGACACTCTTCTGTACGGTCTCGGCATTGGCACCGGTATAGGTGGCCGAAACGCTGACGGTCGGGGGTGCGATTTCGGGGAACTGCTCGATGGGCAGCTGCGAAAGACCGATGAGCCCCACGATAAGAATCACCACCGAGATGACTCCGGCCAGAATGGGCCGTTCGATAAAGGTGCGGATGGTCATAGGGCTGCGTTGTTTTCGGATTCATCGCCTGCAGCGGGCGTAATCTGTATTCCTTCGTGCAGCAGTCCCGCGCCCTCGGCCACGATGACATCTCCCACGTCGAGTCCCGACTCGACAATGTAGGAGGTGCCGTCGTTGTATTTGTAGACGGAGACGGGCGCCGACTGGGTCTTGCCGTTTACCACCTTCCAGACAAAGATGCGGTTCTGCAACTCATAGGTGGCCGACTGCGGGATGATGATGCACTCATTGAAGTGCGTGGGCACCGACACCGAGGCGCTGCCACCGTTGCGCAGCAGATGGTCGGGATTCTCGAAAACAGCGCGCAGACGCACCGCACCGGTCCCTTCGTCTACCGTGCCGCTGATGGCGTCGATGCGCCCCGCAAGGTCGTACATCGCCCCGTTGCCGAGCCGCAGTCCGACATCGGGCATCTGCTCCCGGGCCGCTTCGAGAGAGCCGTACTGCAGAATCAGGTCGAGCATCTGGCTTTCGGCCATCGAGAAGTAGGCGTAGATGCGCGCGTCGTCCGAGACGGTTACCAGAGGCTCGTCGATATTGCTGTCCACGAGCGCCCCGACACGGTAGGGAATCATGCTCGCCACACCGTCGACGGGACTCTTCACCTCGGTGTAGGAGAGGTCGTTGCGGGCGTTTGTCTCCGCAGCCCGGGCCTGAGCCCGGGCCGCCTCGGCCTCGAGCTGTTCGTTACGTGCCATCTGCACGTCGAAATCCGACACGACCCGTTCACGGAAAAGCGCCTCCTTGCTCTCCCTCGTCAGCCGCGCGGTCTGCAACCGGGCCTCGGCGCTCGTTACATTGGCCTCGGCCGTTTCGAGCGCCGCCCGGTAGGGAACCTGGTCAATGATGAAAAGCACCTGTCCCTTGCGTACGACGGCGCCTTCGTCAATAAGTATGTCGGTAATGATACCGCCGACCTGCGGCCGGATTTCCACGCTCTGGCGACCCCGCAGCGTGGCGGCATAGTCCGTATGGAGCGTCATGCTTCCGAGTTCGGCCGTCAAGGTTGCGTATTTCCCGGCAACAGGCTGCGGCCGGTCGCCCGAACATCCGCCGAGCATCGGTATCAGGAGCAGGAGAAAAAAGATGCGATTCTTCATTTTTGGGTATTTGTTTCTGTTATTTGCACTTCGTATCGCCCAAACGGGAGCTGCCTCCGATGCGGGAGCCTCCCGTCTGGACAAATTTAGAGCACCGCCGCCGAACGGGAAAACAAGTGATGACCAACGACCGGAATATGATGACGAACTCCGCAGCGAGGAGTGGTTTTTTAGCGCGCAAAGAACTATCTTTGTATCGTCTTCCTCATATGAAACCGCTCCCGTCATGAAGCTCACCCGCATAGCCCGATACGTCGACCTGCTGTTCTGCCTGGTCATCATGCCGCTGGTCATCACGCTTCTGCCCGTCGACCGCTGGATAGTCCACAACACGGCCTTCCTGCTCACGCTCGTGGTCTATATCTACGGACTCTATTTCATCTATCGCCGGACCAGACCCGCTCACCTGTTCCTGCAACACAAGTACCTGCGGATTGTCCTGTTGATGCTGCTATTGGTCGGAGTGACGGAGCTGCTTACTCACTTCCCGATGCACGAAAGCTCCCCGGCACTCGATGCCCGCCAGCTGGCGGCCCGCCAGAACATGCGGACACAGACCATCTGGTTCTTCTTCCTCGTGGTGACGGGCTTCTCGCTGGCCATTGAACTGACCTTCGAACTGTTCCGCCAGATGCTGTTTCGCCAGGAGCTGGAGGCCGAGAAAAACAAGGCCGAGCTGGCCCTCTACAAGGCGCAAATCAACCCGCACTTCCTCTTCAATACGCTCAACACGCTCTATGCCCTGACGCTGTCGAAATCGGACCGGGCGGAATCGGCTTTCGTAAAATTCTCGAACATACTCCATTACATGTATGCGCAGGCCGACCGTGAGATGATTCCGCTGGTCGATGAATGGGAGTATATCCGCCAGTATGTTGATCTGCAGCGGCTACGGCTGAACAGCCATACGCAGGTCGAGCTGACCGAGGAGATTGACGACGACCGGGCAGCGGTTCCCCCGATGCTCTTCATCACCTTCGTGGAGAACGCCTTCAAGTACGGCATCTCGTCGGAGACCGACTGCTCCATCCGAATCGGGCTGCATCTGCACAAGAGCATGCTAGACTTCACGACCGAAAATGCCGTGATGCGGCGGCGGGAGGAGGCTGTTCCCGGCATCGGCATCGCGAATTGCCGCAAACGGCTGCAACTGCTTTTACCGGGACGGTTCGACCTGCAAACATCGGAGCGGGAGGGTCTCTACCGCGTCCGGCTCACCATTCGACTGCACGAGGAATGAAAACAATCCGCTGCATAGCCATTGACGACGAACCAATGGCGCTGCTGGTCATCGAGCAGTTCTGCCGCCGCAAGGGCGGTCTGTCACTGGAGACCTTCAGTGAACCGCATGTGGGGCTGGAGACGATCCGCCGCACCCGCCCAGAACTGGTCTTTCTCGACATCCGGATGAACGGCATGGACGGTCTGGAGGTCGCCCAAGCACTTCCGAAGGGCTGCTGTCTGATCTTCACCACAGCCTATGCGCAGTACGCACTGGACGGCTTTGACCTCGATGCTGTCGATTTCCTGCACAAACCTTTTGCCTACGAGCGTTTCGTGCGGGCTGTAGACAAGGCACTGCGACGGATCGAGGCGCGCGCCAAATCCGACCGCACGGAGACCGTGACTCTGAAACAGGAATACAACAACGTGGTCATCCCGGTCAATGAGATCCTCTACCTCGAAGCGATGGAGAACTACACGAAGGTGCACCGTCGCAACGGCCGATACATTCTCTCGCGCAACAGCCTGAAGAGGACTGCTGAACTGCTGCCCGCCGACCAATTCTTGCGGGTCCACAAGTCCTATGTCGTGGCCTTGTCGCAGGTGGCGGAATACTCGCATGTGCAGTTGCGGCTGAAAGAGAGTTCGGTCATCATTCCCATCGGTCGGACGTATGTCGACGTTTTTCTGCAAAGAATAAGAAAAAACGATGAGGTCCCTGCCGAGGCCCCATCGTCTGGAAAAGTTAATTAGTAAATAAATGGATCACAGGAGCTATTCCTGCTCCTCTCCATTCTCGCCATAGACAACAACCGTCTCGACACCATCCTTGTCCAGGAACGTCACCTTGTAGGTCTTCGTACCACCCACCTCCTCGACGGCGGCCTCTTTTATTGTCAGCTCGGGATATTTTGCGGCAATAGCGTCCTGGACGGCTTGCGGCAGGTCCTTGATATTGATCGTCTGATAATCCATCTCGACGGAAGCCTGTCCCCTCAACGAAACCTTTTCAGCGGCCGACGTTGCGACCGTGGTTCCCATCGTCAGCATCATGGCGGCTGCAAACAATACTTTTTTCATCATGTCAGATTTTTTCGTGAAACAATCGTTTCGATTACAGAAACAAAGATACGCGATGGTTTCTTTCCATAAAAGTGTCTGTTGATGAACGGCTTGAATCCGATGACAAGCGGCATCTGACGTCATTTTCCATTCCTTTTTCCGGAGCATTCGGCCCGACGCCGAAAGTAGATGGAATGGCCGTGTTTGAATGCAAAAATCAGAGTCACATTTCCTACCTTTGAAGAAATGCGGACAAAATGCGGACACAGAGGGTAAAATAAGAATTCCAAACAGCTATAGATTAGCTATTTGGAATTCTTTACTGGTACCCGGAGCCGCATTTGAATATAGTAAATCCCATTAAATCGGAATAATTAGATATATGCGCATATTTACTCATATTTCACTTATTTTCAGTATTATATATTCACTCATCTGTTTTAATCACTGAAAGGGCATTGAAGGATTTTCAGCATGTGTGGGGAAAATGTGGGGAAAGATTCCTATCTTTGTCACAAGCCCCTAGATCTTGTTGAACCATGAAAGTAACCCTCATTCTCAAAAAGAGCGTCACCCGTTACGACACGGAGTCCCAGGCGACCATCTACGCGCGTCTGCGCGATGGACGGCAACTCGATCTGGTCGCTCCAACCCGTCTTACGATCAATCCGAATCTTTGGGATGACAAGGCCGAGCAGGTCAAGAGCAAAGTTGTCTGCGACGAGGCCATGCGCACCCGCTACAACAACGAAGCCCGCAGGCTCAAAACCTACATCGAGAGAGCTTATCAGAACCTCCCCGATGAGACGGTATCGAAAGGTTGGCTGAAGGAGGCGCTGGACCAATATTACAATCCGCAGAAGTACAACCTGGAGCAAATATCCGCCATCAAACCGACCTTGATCGCACTGTTCGACGAGTTTCTCGAAAAGCACCGGCTTTCCGATGTCCGCAAAAAGAATTACCGGGTCATTAAACGAGGATTACAGCGGTATGAACTTTATATCCGGACAACCAAGAAGGGGCAAAAAGCATTCGTACTGGACATTGACCAAGTAACGTCCGACACCTTGCGGGACATCTGGGATTTTTTGGAAAATGAATACCGCTACTGCGCTCTTTACCCGAAAATCTACGAAGCTATACCCGAAGCACGCACGCCGCAACCCAGAGGAAAGAATACGTTATTGGATTGTTTCTCGCGCATCCGAACCTTCTTCTATTGGTGCAACACCCATAAGAAGAGCCGGAACCGGCCGTTCGATGACTTTCCGCTGGAGGAGTGCACCTACGGGACGCCGTATTACATCACCATCGAGGAGCTGCACCGAATCTATGCCACCAATCTGAAGCGCCATCCCCAGTTGGCCATCCAGCGGGATATCTTCGTCTTCCAATGCCTGATCGGTTGCCGGGTGGGCGACCTGCTGAAGATGACGAAATCGAATCTCATCGGCGGCGCCATCGAATACATTCCGCGTAAAACCAAGGAGGGACGTCCGCTGACGGTACGGGTGCCGCTCAACGCCATGGCCACGGAAATTCTTGCCCGGTATGAAGCCTGTGACGGCGACAAGCTGCTGCCGTTCATCTCCGAACAGAAATACAACCTGGCCATCAAGCGGATCTTCAAGGCGGCCGGGTTGAAGCGGTTGGTTACGGTCATCAACCCGACGACCCGCGAGGAGGAGAAGCGGGTATTGTATGAGATCGCCTCGTCGCACCTGGCGCGTCGGACCTTTGTCGGCAATCTCTACCGGCAGGTCAAGGATCCCAATCTGGTCGGCGCTCTGAGCGGACACAAGGAGGGTAGCAAAGCCTTTGCCCGCTACCGCACCATCGACGATGAAATGAAAAAAGAATTAGTAAATTTGTTGTCATAATTGAACGCAGTGCGTTCACTATTCAATAGCGAGAACCATGAACGAACCGGCAATCTTCAAGTTGGACGAACAATTTGTCTCCGACATCCGAAACATCATCATCACCGCACGAACGACTGCCATACGAAGTGTCGATTTCGAGCGTGTAAAAATGTACTGGAAACTGGGAGAACGCATCATGCTCGAAGAACAGGGCGGCAAAGAACGTGCTGAATATGGGACCAAACTACTGCAACACCTGGCAGACAACATGGAGGCAGAGTTCGGAAGTGGATTTTCCTATCGGCAACTGGCCTTTTGCCGTCAGTTCTACAACACATACCGAAATATGAACGCATTGCGTTCACAATTCAACTGGTATCAATACCGTCTTCTGATTCAGATAAGCGACAACGACAAACGGGAGTATTATGAACTGGAAACCGCCAATAATAATTGGACCGGACGCGAACTGGAACGGCAGATCAATTCCGGACTTTATGAGCGGTTGCTGTTGAGCAACGACAAGAAATCGGTATTGGAGGTGGCTCGTAAAGAACGTCAACCCGAATCTCCGACCGAGATCATCAAAGATCCCATGGTACTGGAATTTCTCGGATTGAAACCCGACGCAGCCTATTACGAAAAAGACCTGGAACGCGCCCTGATCACCAATCTGCAGGCTTTTTTGCTGGAATTGGGGAACGGGTTCTCATTCGTTGCCCGCCAAAAGAGGATACTGCTCGAAGATGATGAATTCTTCGCGGACCTGGTATTTTACAACCGGCTGCTCCGCTGCTTCGTTATCATTGAATTGAAGACCCACAAGATCACACACGAAGACATCGGTCAGTTGCAAATGTATGTAAACTATTACGATCGGAACGAGAAGGCGCCCGATGAGAACCCGACAATTGGAATCCTGCTGTGCGCCGACAAGAACGATCTGCTGGTAAAATATACGCTGCCGGAAAACAACAATACGATTCTGGCAAGCAAATACCAGCTCTATCTGCCCACTGAAAAGCAACTTGCCGAGCAATTGAGAATCGAATTACAGGAATTTGATCAATAAAGCCATGGGCCAGACGGAATACGAAGCCTTCAAGGCAAAGTTGCGGGAGTGGATGGAGGCCCATCCCGAAGAATATGCTGCATTCGAAGAGTCGATGAACACCCGGGACATGGCCGGGTGTCAGGCCGTATTGCTTCAGGCCATCGCCCTTATTCCGCAATATCGGAAGCTCGCGGCGGCCAAGGCCAACGAGGGGTTGTTCGACCATGTCGACGAGATCGAACAGGCCGCACAGGACAACGACCTCGCCCGCAAACTGATTGGGGAGTGCGAGCAACCGGTCACCGGATCGCCGGTTCCGGCAATGCTCTGCTGGCTCTACTTCGGAAAGAGCTTCGAACGCATGGTGGAGCATTGTGAAGAGTTGCGCCGATCTCCCGACCTGGGTTACTTCCAGAAGATCACCATGAGCGCCACGATCCGATTGCTGATTGCCCGTTCCATCAAACTGGGGCTTCGGACCCGGGAGGAGTGGAAAGCCCACCGCGAAGCCATGCGCCTGGCCGAAAGCGATCAGGTGCTGGATTGGGCTATGGAGGAGTCGTCGAGCGACAAGAACGGCTCAAAACGCAAGCCGGGGCGTCCGGGAACCACCCGCTCTCTGACGGAGATGTTCGCCCCGACGGTATCCCGCCCCGAGGAGTTGCGGCGTAAGATCGGGACGTATCTCCTCACCCGGCATACACAAACCGATATTGCCCGACTGAAGATCGCTCTCGACGAGTTACGTTATCTGACGCTTCCGATTCCGATCAAGCCGTTCCGCGACGCATTGCAGGAAGAATACGGCCAAGAAATTCGCATCGTCCATGAACGCGGCATTCAGGAGGCATACAGCCGGCTGACCGAACCGCTGCTTGCCGGGAAATCGGTACGGGATCGAGGTCCCGAAGCCGTCGCCATTCGTGAAATCAAGGATTTTCTATCCGAAACGAACTCGTTTAATTCGTCCGAACATGCCGCGAATTAAACGCTTAAAGTTCGTTCAATCACGTTATTATATTTGCGCCGTCACTCGGATATCCGGGCGACGGCGTCGTTTTTTGTTCCGCCGGGAAGCGCCGCCTCACCTGTGCGGAAACAACAACTTATGAAAGACTTATTATCCATCCTCCGCGAAGCACCCGGAAGCATTCGATTGGAGGTAAGCGGCGAGGATCTGCTGGCCTTCTCCAGCAATCTGATCAATCGCGCCAAAGAGGAGTTGGCCACCCAGGTCGCCGAAGCTCGCAAGGTACGCTTCCTGACCAAGGAGCAGGTCAAGGAGCTGTGCGGCGTATGCGATGCGACGCTCTGGCATTGGAACCGGAAGGGCTATCTGAAGGCCGTCAAGATCGGCAACAAGATCCGATATCGCACATCGGATATTCAACGGATTCTCGGTGAGCGGGAGAGTAAATAGTCGATTGAGAATGCCGGGGAGATTCCCGAGCATTCGAAAAGCAGAGGTAACAGAGGCAAGTTTGTGTTTTTGTCAGCCAAAAACCGGCCGCAAGGCCCTATCCCGATGGTCTCAACTCAAAAATTCCAATCCATGAATACACCGAAGAAAGGGGGCCGTCCGCCTTTGGGACGCGCCCGAAAACAGGAGTACCGCATCACCCTGCGGTGCAACACCGCCTGCAACTTCAAGCTCCGCGCTTTGGCTCGTGCGGCCGGCATTCCGCGCACCGAGGTGCTGCGGCAACTGATTCTCAAAGGCTCGGTCCGCGAGCGGCTGCGGAGTGAACACCTCGAATGGCTCGCCCAGCTCAAGGGCCTTGCCCGCAATCTGAACCAGCTGACCCGGCTGGCCCACGCCCAGGGATTCGCCGCCGTCGCAGCACGCCATGCGACGCTTCAGGCCGAGCTGGCGCGGATAATCGAAGCCCTGCGCCGTGATCGGTAAGGTCATTTCGGGAGGATCGTTCGGCGGCACGGTCGGCTATGTGATGAAGGAGCAGTCGCGCGTGCTGGAGGCTCGGGGTGTCGAACCGCCCAGCGTACGGGAGATGGTCGAGGATTTCGAGGATCAGGCGCGCCTCAATCCCCGCCTGCAGCAGAACGTCGGACATATCTCCCTGTCGTTTTCGCCGGAGGACGCCCCGAAGCTCACCGATGAGCAGATGACACAGATTGCAAAGGAATACATGCAGAAGATGGGCATCACCGATACGCAATACCTTTTGGTGCGGCACCTCGACCAGCCCCATCCCCATTGCCATCTGGTCTACAATCGCGTAGGTGATCACGGACAGACCATCTCTGACCGCAACATCAAACTCTGTAATGCGAAGGTGTGCCGCGAGCTGACCGAACGTTTCGGGCTGCATCTGGCTCCGGGCAAGGAGGCTGTCCGGCGGGAACGGCTGCGCGAACCCGACCGGACCCGGTACGAGATATACGATGCGATCAAGGAGAGTTTGCCCAAGTGCAGAAACTGGAACGAGCTGGAAGGGAGATTAAAGGAACAGGGCATCAATGTCCGCTACAAGTATTGCGGTTCTACCAGCCAAAAGCAGGGCGTTCTGTTCTCGAAAAACGGGCTGGAGTTCTCCGGCTCAAAAATCGACCGGGCCTTCAGTTTCTCAAAGCTGGATCGCCACTTCGGGCAGGTGCAGCAGCGGCACACGACCCTGATGTCAGGACTCAAGGCGGCAGCCGGGAGCTTCCGGGCTGCTTTTGCAGGGCTATTCGGAGGCGGACGTCCCTTCTCCGCAGCGGGCGGCGGTGGAGGTGGAGGAAGCCAGGGCGCAGGATCGGTGTCGCTTGGCAGTGCTGGGTCGATTCCGCTGCCGCCGTTCGACTCGCCATTTGCCCTTTCACCCGAGATGATGCAACGGCGTGAAGGCGAAAGCCTCGAGGAGCATATAGCCCGCATTACGGCGCTGATCAACAAAGCGGCGGAGGCGATGGCCATAGCCCTCATGGAGCGCAAGCGTCGCATGGAGGCACGCTCCCGCAAAATCGGTTAACAAAACCTAAAACACAAAAGACAATGAAAGAGAACACCCTGGAACTCTCCTTCGAGATGTACGAAGAGTTGAAGGAGACTCTTATCAAGACGCTCCGCTCGGAGTTGGCCGAAGCCCGATCGCAACCGACAGCAACTATTGATACGGACGCAATCAAACAACTGCAGATTCGGATTCTGCAACTGGAGCAGGCACAGACAAGGGTAAGCGAGACACAGCAGGAACGGGGCCTTCGGATCGAACAACGGCTGCAAGCGATCTCCGATCGGCAGGAGCAGATTCGAGAAGACCTCGGAGCACAGATTTCGGAGGTTGACGAGAAAGTGGCCGCGATGGAAATGCCCGAGGAGTTGCCGCCGCGGATGGTGCAGCATCGTTTCTCGCTCTCTCTTGACGCAACGCGCAACTTTTGGCTCTTTATGTCGATGTTTGTCGTGATCGTCGTACTATCTGTCGGACTCTATCTGAAGTGGCGACCCGACTGCAGCCGGTATGACAACGACCTAAAGTATCGCTATGTGCTGATGAAGGGCGAGGCGTCACCGAAACGGCTGTCGGAGCTGGAGGAGCTGTTCGAGGTCGAGCGGGATCAGCGGCGTATCGACTCGATGCGAAGGGATGTCGAGAAGTACGAACGACTGGTTCGCAGAAGGGCGGCTCTCGACGAGCAGGCACGGCTGAAAGCCCAAGAGGCCGAACAACTCAAACGCGATGCAGCGAAGTTAAAGAACAAGTAGCCCTTCCCTTTCTGCCGCAAAGATAAGCCGCCGGACGGACAACGCAAGGTCAGGACGAGTTGCCACAGGCAAACCTTGCGCAAATCCCTCCGGCGGCTTTAGCTTGTCGCTACCAAACGGGAAGGGCGAAATAAAAGGCAAAACTGAACAATCAGCGCTCTCCAGAATCGGCGGAAATTGCAACGCACTGTCAATAAAGAGGGCAACGACACAAAAATTTGGTACATTCTGAACGCTGTTACATACATTCCGGAGCACCGATCTTCCTTTTCTAAAATAATAGACGTATTTTTGTCCTGCAAAACAAGGAGATGAAGCAACAATTGGTCATATCGACTTCGATAGATCTGGTGAGAATCGCACCGGATCACGTTGTCTATTTTGCATCGGACGGAAACTATTCAACCATCGTACAGACCGACGGCGAGGTCCGCATGGTATCCTACCAATTGGGGCAAATCGAAAAGTTGATCAGTTCCCAACTCGGCAGCGAAGGTGCCGTCTTCATCCGCATAGGGAAAAGTCTGATCATCAATCGGTCATACATTTACTACATCAATATCCCGAAGCAAAAGCTGATCCTCTCGGACGTAAACACATTCAACCACACGGTGACGGCATCCAAGGAGGCTCTGAAACAGCTGAAGGAACTTTTGGAGAAGGAGGCCAGGTAAGTATGAAAGAATACAAGGATATCAAGGACGATCAGATCCGCATTATCGGTGAGGACGACAGGAAAAAGTCTCCTTTCCGACATCCCCGGATGATCATTTTGGCTATATGTGTATTGTTACTGATTGGCGGAGGAATCCTGTTTGTAATAATGAATCGCGAAAAAGCATCGGAGACAGAACCCGAACCGTCCTATTTCGAACCGGAGGCGACACCCGAACCGATCGGAAGAGAATGGCTCGGTTCCCGGGTGGATTCCCTCGCAAAGGGATTCACCGAAATCAGGGACACGCTCATCAATGACATCCCCCTGCGAATCTATATTCCCCACAATGCAGAAATGTCCCTGCATATCGGGCGGATGAATCAACAGGATACGTCGGTGATATATACGGCCCAGGCCGCCGATGTACGCGCTGACAACGGAGGCATCGTCGGAGCTTTTGTACTGAAGGGAACCCCCCGTGCGTGGGGCTTGTCCAAAAAAGGATTTTGTGCATCCATTGATGGAGTGGTAACCGTGGGGGTTGCAGAAAACTCCCCCTTGTTTGAAGAGGCGACGGAGAAGGAGGGGTATTTTTTCCGTCAGTATCCGCTGGTCGACAACAGACAACTCGTTGAAAACGCACTCAAAGGAAAATCCATCCGCCGAGGGATTTGCGACCGTATGGGTGAGATCTTCATGGTAGAGACCGGGACTCCCGAATCGTTACATGACTTTGCACAGGCATTGGTCGATCTGGGAGTCGATCATGCCGTCTATCTGGTCGGTTCGTCCGCCTACGGTTGGGCCATCGACCAGGAGGGCATCCGTCATGAGTTTGGCGATAACAACTATTATACCGGCCGCCGACGCATGCCCAAAAATACGAGCTACATCGTCTGGAGAAGGAAATAGGGCATAGGCAGGCAAGGCCAAATCGCTCGCATCGGCACACTTCGTACACCAATATATCGGTTTCGTACAGTTCGGGGCAAATGTCCAGACTGTACGATTTCTTTTTGTCAATTTTGTATGTGCAGCAACAAGGACAAACCATCAAAAACACATACAAAAGATGAGAAAAACACTACTACGACTGCTCGCTGTGACAATAGCGGCATCAGGATTGGCTGCCTGCGTCTCCGAACCGATGACTACACAGGAGGCCACCCGCTGGATTGCCGCCTACACGCCTGAACAGATTGACATGGCATCAAGGATCCGGATCGAAGCGACCGACTCCCTGCTGGCCCAGCTGGACACCCTGCGTCCGCTGGAAAAGGCATTCCGCTTCTCCCCCTCGATTCAGGGCGAGGCCGTGTATGCACAGGGCGGTCGGTATCTCGAATTCAGGCCCCGTCCCGGTGCCTTGAAGCCGGACGAGAGCTATCGCTGTCATCTGGACATGGCGGCGCTGACGGGTATCGACACGCTGAAGGAGTTTGCATTCGAATTCCGGGTGGCTCGCCGCGAGGTCAAATTCAAGGAGATTCGGGTCCGGATTGATCCGACAGACGGAGGAATGGTTCAGATCGAGGGTATTCTGAAATTCAGTTTCCAGCCCGGCAGTCTTTCTCCTGACAACTCACGGCTGAACTGCCGGGGCCAGCGGGCTGTTTCACAGATCCAGCCGACAGCCAATGCCCGACAATATACCTTCCGCATCTCGGAAGTCCGACGGCAGGAGAAGGATTCCGAGCTGGAGATCGAATACGACGGCGCAACAGAGGGGTGTGACAAAATCGCAACGAAAGTTGTGATTCCCGGTCAAACCGAGTTCAAACTGCTGGGGGTCGAACGACACCAGACCGTACAGCCCTGTCTGGAGTTGGAGTTCAGCGCCCCGCTCGACGCCATGCAGGAGTTGGACGGGCTTGTTACGATCGACGGGATCGAATCCCTTCGCATCGAGCGCAGCGGAAACCGGGTCCGCATCTTTTATCCGAATAACGGGCTAAGGGATCTGGTGCTGCGGCTCTCCGAACTGATCCGCTCCGAGGACGGCCGGAGATTGCAGACCGAGGTAGTGCAACACCTGGAGCAGGAGGTACTTCCTCCGGCCGTCGAGATTCCCATCAGCGGTACGATTCTTCCCGATAGCCGAAATCTTTCGCTGCCGTTCCGAGCCGTCAATCTGGCCGCGGTGGATGTCGAGGTGGTCAAGATCTATGCCGACAACGTGCTGACCTTTCTGCAGGAGAGCGAAATGGAGGAAACCTACGAGCTGCGCCGGGTCGGACGGCTGATCTACAGGCAGACCGTCCGGCTGGACAAAGACCCGTCGCTGGACCTTCACCAATGGCAGAACTTCTCGGTCGATCTGAATCACCTTTTCCGGCAGGAACGGGGCGCAATCTACAACATCCGGCTCTCGTTTCGCCAGGCCTATTCGCTTTACGACCGAGTCCAGGCAGCCCCGTTCGAAGTACAGAACGGTCTGACCCTATCGGACGAGGAGACCTGGGACAAACCCTGCGCCTATATCGGACGCCGGGCCCCGGATTATGACTGGGGTAGGTACGAATGGCGGGAGAGCGATGACCCGACGAAAGAGAGCTACTACATGTCGACGGCGCACATGCCTGAATACAATCTGGCCGCCTCCAATCTGGGGCTGATTGTCAAACGGGCAGACTCCGACCTCCTGTGGTGTACGGTCTCGGACATCATGACCGCCTCGCCGCTCGCCGGGATTCGCGTAACGGCCTATAATTTCCAGTTGCAGGAGATCGGCTCGGCCTGCACCGACGAGCAGGGTTTTGCCGACTTCCGTACGGACGGGAATCCCTTTGTCATTACGGCATCCGACGGTGTATCCACCACGTTTCTGAAGATCAACGGCGCGTCAGAGCTCTCGACAAGCCGGTTTGATGTCGGCGGCAAAAAGACCCTGCAAGGGATCAAAGGCTTTATCTATGGCGAACGCGGAGTCTGGCGGCCGGGGGACGAGATATACCTCACACTGATCGTCGAGGACAAGCAGCATGCCCTTCCGGCCAACCATCCCGTGACGATGGAGCTCCATACCCCGGGCGAACAGCTTTACGACCGGCAGACGCTCACCCACAGTGTCAACGGCATCTATGTCTTCCGGACAAAGACGGCCGAGGATGCACCGACCGGACAATGGGATGCCCGGTTCAAGGTGGGCGGGCTGACGTTCCACCACACCGTCCGCATAGAGACCATAAAGCCCAACCGGCTGAAGATCCATATATCTTCTCCGGAGATACTGCGCGGCGCATCGGATGCAGAGATCGGTCTCGACGCCCGTTGGCTGACCGGCCCCATCGCAGCCGGTTTGCGGGCAAGTGTCGAAATGTCACTCTTCACGGATCCGCACCCGTTCGAACGTTACGACGACTACCGGTTTGCCAATCCGCTCTACGCGTTTTCGTCTTCCAGACACGACCTGCTCTCCGGCAGGCTGGACTCCCTGGGGCAAATCACGAAGCAGATCCGCATTCCGGCAACCCAGCAGGCTCCCGGAGTGTTGCAGGCCAATCTGATCGCCCGCGTGGCGGAGGCCGGAGGCGATGAGAGCATCACCTCCCATTCGGTCCGCTATTCACCATACGAAGCCTACGTGGGGATCCGGCTGGGCGATCGGGTGTTTGAAACCGATTGCGACCTGCATTTCCCGGTTATCGCGGTCGATCCCGATGGAAAGCCCCTCGATTCGCGCGAACTGGAATACAAGATCTATCGTCTCGACTGGAGCTGGTGGCAGGAGGGGTCAGCCGCGGAGTTAAGCCGTTATGTCCAGAGCGAATCCGCCCGGCCGGTGGCTTCGGGACGATTGAAAACCTCAGCGGGCAAAGCCGAGATTCCCTTTCGGATCGACTATCCCGCGTGGGGCAAATACCTCGTTTTTGTCCGCGATACCGGGAGCGGCCACGCCTCGGGCGGTGAAATCTACATCGACTGGCCCGACTGGCGCGGACACTCGGGCAAGAGCGATCCGACGGCCGCAACCATGCTTTCGTTCGCCCTGGACAAACGCAACTACGAAGTTGGAGATATGGCGACGGTCTATCTGCCCCGATCGTCGGGAGGGCGGGTGCTTCTCTCGGTGGAAAACGGGTCGCGTGTGCTGTCGCGCCGCTGGGTACGGCTTTCGGGCAAAGAGGAGACCGCCTATAAACTGCAAGTAACCAAGGATATGGCACCCAATTTCTATGTACACGCCACCTTGTTGCAGCCGCACGCCCAGACCGTAAACGACCTGCCGATCCGGATGTACGGCGTGGAGGGTGCCGAGGTCATCGACCGTCGCACGATTCTTCACCCGCAGATCGAGGTTGCAGATGAGATCCTTCCCCAGCGGGAGTTTGCGATCCGGATCCACGAACGCGACAACAAGCCGATGAGCTACACGCTGGCCATCGTGGACGAGGGGTTGCTGGACATCACGGCATTCAGGACCCCGCAGCCGTGGCAGGCCATGAATCGCCGCGAGGCACTGGGCGTCCGCACCTGGGACATGTACGACGATGTCATCGGTGCATACGCCGGAAAGTTCACCTCGATATTGAGTGTCGGCGGGGACGAGGCCATCCGCGAGGCCGCCGGCAAGGAGAAACGATTCAACCCGGTGGTGAAGTTTCTCGGACCGTTCACCCTGAACGGCGGAACGAAAACCCACCGGATCACGCTGCCGATGTACGTCGGATCGGTCCGCGTGATGGTGGTCGCAGCCCATGCCGGCAGTTACGGAAGTGCCGACAAGACGGTGACAGTCCGCTCACCGCTGATGCTGCTGCCAACGCTGCCCCGGGTGCTTGCGTGCGGCGACCGGGTTCGCCTGCCGGTGAATCTCTTTGCTTCGGACGAGGCGCTGGGCGACATCCAGGTAAACATCGAAACCGAAGGTCCCGTTGCCGTCGTCGGAGGCCGTTCCCGAACGCTGCACTTCGCCTCCGCCGGAGAAAAGATGGTCGATTTCGAGCTGTTGTGCGACAGGCAAAAAAGCGGACAGGCGAAAATCCGCATCTCGGCACGGGGCGGCGGGCATTCGGTGAACGAAGCACTCGCCATCGAAGTGCGGAATCCGCAGCCACTGGTTACAACGGTAGAAAGCCGAAGCGTACGGGGCGGAGCGAGCGACCGGTTCTCATGGCGGGGGCTGGAGGATGGGAGCGTCCGCATGGAGATCGCAACGATACCGTCCATCCCGTTCAGCGGCGTCTTCTCCTTTGTGGCCGATTACGGGCACTTCTGCACCGAACAGCTCTCGGCGAGGGCCATGTATCTGCTTTATGCCCGGCGGTTCCTGCACGAGAGCGAGCAACGTCAGGCTGAAGAGGCGTTACCCGACATCTTGAAAAACATCCTGTTCCGCCAGCTTCCCAACGGTGGATTCGCCTATTGGCCGGGATACTCCGAAGCCCACCCGTGGGTTACCTCCATGGCCGGGGAGGTGATGGTCGAAGCCCGCCGGCAGGGGTTTGCCATTGACCGGAAGGCTATCGATCGCTGGGCCGCCTATCAGACAACGGCAGCGCGCGATTACCGGCACACGCCGGTCTGTGCGGCCGATCTGGTACAGGCCTATCGACTTTACACGCTGGCTTTGGCCGGAGACATGCCTTCGGCCGCCATGAACAGGCTGCGGGAATCCCGGAATCTGTCGCGGCAGGCGCTGATGCGTCTGGCGGCCGCCTATGCACTCGCGGGACGGGGCGACGTCGCGGCAAAGCTGCTCGAAAAAGCCGACGAAGCCCTCCGGATCTCCGGCAATTACGAAACCTTTTACAGTCCGCTGCGCGATCTGGCCATGGAGGTAGAGACCTGGGCCCTGCTCGGAGAGGGCAATCGGGCGGCTGCGGCAGCCCGTGATCTGGCGGACAAGTTCGCACCAACGAGTTGTTCGACCCAGGAGATCGCTTTTACGAGTGCGGCCATGAGTCGACTGGCCGACCTGATGACTCCCGGCAACAAGGAGGTCGTTATCCGTACGTCCGGCGGAAAGGCGCAGACTCTCCGCAACATGCAGGGTATCGAAGAGGTGGAGCTGCCGGCCGCAGCTGGAAGTGTCACCCTCGAAAACCGCGGCCGCGAGGCCGTCTGTGTGTCGCTGACAGCTTCGCGGCGTCCGGCTACCGACGAGATCATCCCGGCTTCGGCAGCAGGGGTCACCATCACCGTCCGATACACGGACCTGCATGGGCAGGGGATCGAGGTTGCGAAGCTGCAGCAGGGGCAGGAGTTTCTGGCCCGCATCGAGGTCCGGAAGCGCGGGAACGACTCCGAGTCAATGGCTCTGACCCTGGCCGTGCCGTCGGGCTGGGAGATCTGGAACGAGCGGCTGATGAATGAAACCGCCGCCGGGGATCTCAAACACCTGGACATTCGCGACGACCGGATCTGCTGGTACTTCGGGTTGAAGGCGGGTGAAACTCGGGAGTTTGTTGTCCGGTTGCGTGCTGCCTGGTGCGGAGAGTTTGTCCTGCCGGCAACCGTATGTGAGGACATGTACGACACATCCTGCCGGGCCGTGCTGTCGAATCGTCGTGTCAAAGTGGTAAAATGAGGCGCAAACTGAAATATGCAGCAGCTGCAGCGGCAGGAGTACTTCTGCTGCTGTGGCTCTTTTGTCTGCCGCGCGACCTCTTCGAGGGAACCACCTATTCGACGGTTGTGACCGACCGAAACGGTGCGTTGCTCGGTGCGAGGGTCGCCGATGACGGGCAATGGCGCTTCCCGCCACGCGACACCTTACCCGAGAAGTTCGTAAAGGCGCTCGTCGAGTTCGAAGACCGCACCTTTTTCGACCATTGCGGCGTCAGTCCGCGGGCGTTGGTGCGTGCCGCGATCCAGAACATCCGCAACGGTCGCATCGTAAGCGGAGGCAGCACGCTGACCATGCAGGTCATCCGCCTCTCGCGACAAAAACCGCGGACGTTGTGGCAGAAACTGGTCGAAACATGCATGGCCACACGGCTGGAGCTGCGCTGCTCGAAAGAGGAGATCCTGCGTCTGTATGCCGCCCACGCCCCGTTCGGAGGCAACGTCGTCGGCATCGATGCCGCCAGGTGGCGGTATCTGGGAAGTGACCGGACCGAATTGTCATGGGCCGAAGCCGCCACACTCGCCGTGCTGCAAAATGCGCCTTCCAGTATCCATCTGGCCAGGAACCGCGATCAGCTGCTGGCCAAACGCAACCGGCTGCTGGCCCGTCTGCATGCCAAAGGCGAGATCGACGAGGAGGACTATGCGCTGGCCTTGGAAGAGCCGCTGATCGGCGAGCCTTATCCGATGCCCCAATATGCTCCGCATCTGGTGGAGTGGTACGACCGGAAGGCACACGGACAACGCACCGTGACTCACATTGATCGGGATCTTCAACACCGTATGGAGGAGGTGCTCGTGCGTTGGAACCGGGAACTGCGACAAAAGGGAATCCGGGATCTGGCAGCAATCATCGTCGAGGTGGAGAGCGGTGAGCCGGCAGCCTATTGCGGCAACAGCGATCTGTCGTTCGACCGCGATGGGAAATGGGTCGATATCGCCCGTTCGCCACGTTCGTCGGGCAGCATTCTCAAACCGCTGCTCTACGCGGCAGCTCTCGAACAAGGAACGATTCTCCCGAACTCGCTCCTGCCCGATGTCCCGATGGATTTCGGAGGGTTTGCCCCCAAGAACTTCGACGGCTCCTATGCCGGGGCCATCGAAGCCGATCAGGCGTTAGCCCTTTCGCTCAACATTCCCAACGTATATCTGTTGAAAGAGTACGGCATCCTGCGCTTTGTCGAGACGCTCCGGCAGGCCGGATTGAAAACCTTGTCTCGCCCCGCAGATGAATATGGTCTTTCACTGATTCTGGGCGGAGCCGAGGTTACGTTGGTGGATATTGCAGCATGCTATGCCAAAATGGCGGCATGTTATCAGGATTCGACCCGTTATCCGAGCTTTCCGCTGCACGATCGGATCGCCCTGTATCGTACGTTCGAGGCGATGCGCGAAGTGGTTCGTCCCGACGAAATGGATTGGCGACGGGCCAGTTCCGCACAGAACATCGCCTGGAAAACAGGGACCAGTTACGGATCGCGTGATGCGTGGGCCATCGGGCTTACTCCCAAGTATGTTATCGGAGTATGGGCCGGAAATGCCAACGGAAGCGGCGTCGCCGACCTAACCGGAGCCCGCATCGCAGGACCCGTTCTGTTCGAACTGTTCGGGCTATTGTCAGGATGCGGATGGTTTGAGGAGCCCGGAGATGAAGAGGGTATGATCCGATCGGTATGCAGCCATTCCGGGTATCCGGCCGGTCGCTTTTGCCCGGAGACGCAGACAGAATTGTTGCCCAAGGGGGCTACCGCGTGCCGTCCCTGCCCCTATTGTCGCGAAGTGCCCCTCTCGCTGGATGGCGGGCGGCAGGTCGTGGATCGCAGCAAGCCCGTCCGCCTGAAGAGTCGTTTCGTCCTGCCGCCGATAATCGAACATTTCTACAAACCGCTCCATCCCGAATATAGGGCGTTACCGTCCTTGAAACAAGGTCCCGGGACAGATCCGACCACCACGATGCACTTCATCTATCCGGCCGACGGGAGCATCATCTCGCTGCCACGACAATTGGACGGCTCGCCAGGTTCGTTTGTCGCCCGAGTCGCTCATACGAATCCTGCAACGGTGCTTTTCTGGCATCTGGACAACACCTATCTCGGTTCAACCCGTGATATTCACCAAATGACAATCGCACCGATACAAGGCGTTCACACGATTACCGTGATTGACACATCGGGCGCAATGCGGCATATAGAGGTAATTATAATATAAATTCATAGAATTTAAGATCTCAATCTCATATCTTATTTCCAAGATCAAATCTGCAGATCCACGGATGATTGAGCACCTTCTATATCCGCTCACTCAAATAGAGGAAAAGTAGAAAGAGTAGCTCATTTTCAAAACGCCCGCACGGAGTTAGCTAAGGTGCGTTTCCAGCCATAGTATCCATCGGCATAAAGGCAATCAAGCATTTTTTTAGAATAGTATCACAGCTATCCTTGTGAATATTCACACTCTTCAGAGACGCCCGTTAACAACACAACAAAGCGACCGGCAATCTGTAGGATCACCGGTCGCTTTGTTAAGCGGAGCCTCTCCTGTTGCTTTAACCTGATCGGTCAATGAATCCGGCCGATTGCGCGGCAGGCGAATGCTACAGCTTGAAATAATAGATCAAGGAAGTACCGAAAAAATTCTGATTGATCAAGTAGTTGCTTCCAAACTCCTGCCGGTAGTAAAAGAGCCAGTCGAGATGTCTCCAGGCGATGCCCACCCCTGCATTCCAAGACATTGTATTCTCAACGAGATCGTCCCGCACAGCGTTGTACTGGTATTGTCCACTGATGAAAAAGCGCGACGAACTGGAGAGTTGAAACAGGTTGAACTTCAGTTGGGCATAAACCGGCATATGGAAGGCCGTCTCTCGCGAGAGGAGGGTATATTCGGAGTAGTCGCCGTTTTCTTGAGTATAGTAGGAGATAGCTCCGAGTTTTAATCCGCAGACGAACTGGGCCTTGCTAGCATAGTTGCCGATACGGATCGAAGCACCGAGGTTATAGTAATAGATTGACTGACTATCATCCGATTCTCCATTCCAGCCCAAATCGAGAAATTCGATTCCCATGTTGAACAGGCCTCCGTTCAGGTTTCGCAGACGTTTCCGGGCGTTCTTTTCGCGAATCTTTTTCTTGCTTTTATTCGATGCAATGTAGGATTCGACAATCCGCCGGGTTTCGGTATCGGAGGCATACCCTCGAATCTGGTTGTAGTCGTATACCGATGCATAGTTGTCCAACGCCTTAGCCTTGACAATGGCCAGCAAGTTATTGACTTGCGTTTTGTAAATCGAATTAGGATATTTGTTGAGAAAGGAGTTCAACTCTGTCTCCGAGGAGTCGGAATCAAGCAGCGAGAAAGCCTTCCACTCCATGACCGCGTCGTAGGCGTTCCGATTCTCATACGATACCCGGTCGCGGCTGGAGAAGTACGAGAACTCGGCATAGGCCTTTCTGAAGTCCTGCTGGTCGTAATATTCTTTGCCATAGAGTTCGTGCAGTCTAAGTCGGGCCTCGGCAGTCTCGTCGGCATGGGGGTATCTTTCGACAAAAGCCTCGAGACTCTTTTTGTCGCTCGTGAACCGAATACTCTTCCAAGCTTCTGCTCCCTCAAGCCGGTTAATGATCTTTTCGGCATCCTCCCGATAGGCCGACATGGGTTTCTGCTTCAGGTAGTTTTGGTAAGCCGTGATCGTGCCAATCCGACAAACCGCCTCCCAGTCCCTCTTTTCCTCGGCTTTCCGGATGCGGCTAATACCCAAGGTGGCGGAATCGTCGAACCAGTGGTATTTCGTTTTGCTCAAATAGTTCTGGTAGGCGGACACCGTATTGGAGGTCGAAGCCTTCTGCCAAAGCTCCATCTCGGCAATTCTCTTCTTGATTTCTACCGTGTTCTTGCTGCGGGGATAGTCCCGGATGAACTCATTGTATTGCTCAAGATTCCGCGAATCGAGCACCTTGGCATATCGCTCCGCCTCCTGGGACTTGATCTCCTTGGCGCGTTTTTCAGCCTCGAGAGCAGCCTTCATCAACGACGACTGTCCGAACAAGTCGTTGACCGACAGCAGACCGGCCAGCACACTCACTACCAAGATCAGTATTCTCAGTTTCATAGTTCGCTATTGATTGGTTAGGGTCTTTGACAATTTGTCGCGTATGGCCCCGAGGTTCGTGGCGGTTTCACCCGTGGGGCTTTTCAGATCTGCTAGAATCTCGCTCATGGTCTTTCCCAAGAAGGTTGCTTTCCAATCGTCGTAGCGGTTATACCGCAGATAAGGGGACGACTGAGTCAGCTTCGAGGTGTATTCACGAGCCTTTTGTTCACGTAGAGCCGTCAAGCCAATGGAAAGTTCTTCGGTGGCCGAAGCTAGGTAATCGACTAGGAATTCGACGTCAACGCGGTAGTTCTGCAGGATCTCCAGCCGAATACGGTGCTGGTCGTAAAGTACCGAATTACGAGCGGCCTGGAATGCGGGGATGGCAATCTGCTCGATGCTGTATGCTTCGTAGGGAATGTAGATAAAATTAGAGGCCAACGAGATCATCACGCGCACCAGAGAATCGTTCCTGCTCTCGAGTTCCTTGATCTTCGAATCGCTCTCCCGCTTCGAAACATCGATTCGAGCCTCGATCTGTTCGATCTCCTGATTCTTTGTGAAGACCTCCTGCTGACTCTCCGTCAGCAACTCTTTCAGTGTCTCTTTTTCTATGGTTAGAGCCCTGAGTTGTTGTTCATATCGGTTCAACCGCTCTATCGTGCTGTCGGGCAGAACGACCGGCTGCGGTTGAGAAATTGAATCAGGGCGAACCGAAGTCTCCTGACTGCGGCCAGCGATACAGATCAGGAGGCACACCCCCGTCAATAGGTGTCTAAGTTTCATCATGGGCGTTGTTTAATTTCCGTTGTAATAATTCATGGCAGTGGTGACCAGCGTAACAGCTTCATTCTCGAGGTCGTTGATGCTACGTTTCTGGCTACCATAGATTGTCACATTCTTGTAGTCGTTGATCGCGGCATCAACCTGCGGAACAACCGTCGACAGATAAACTTCCTTGGAATTTGTCGTATAACTGTTCAGCCGTTCAACCATCTGCTCCACATAGTTGTAGTGCGAAGCAGCCACTCTGCCCGGCAGAGCATTGAGGGCGGCGACTAACTCCGCGTTGTTTTTCAAGAAGTCTTTGCTCTTGTAAGCATTGGCACTAGCAATCTTGGACGAGGCATCCGCAACTCCGTTGAAGGAACCGCTTTTCGACAGATTCAGTGCCGTGTGATAGTCATCGATGATCGAACGCAGTTTTCCGAGCGCTGTTTCCATTTCCTCAGAGATAGCCTTTTCACCAGACGAAAGTCTCATGGCAGACAACATCCGAATGTAATCGAGGATATTGGAGAGTGCGGTTCCAGACCATTCCGACTGTCGTAGAATACTATATCCATATTCGATAAGGTGCTGGCCATAGATTGCATTGGACTGCAACTGGAAGCGGTCAGCGGTTGGATTGCTCATGACCTTTTCAGTGATAAATCGTTCGATTTTGTCGTTGAACGTGACATAGAGCGCCCTACTCTCGCTGAAGTTATTGACTGTCTGCATATTATGACAATCTAAATTGAGCGATGCTGCATATTGATCGACCATTTTAATCTGCGAGGGCGGGTCCATCTGGGTTTTAGCAAAAATCAGAATGGCCCCGATGGCGGCGACCGAAAAGAGAATCAGTAGCGCTATTTTAATTGAGGTCTTCATGTTCACATTGTTTTTTAACCTACGGTAGCAATGTCGCAGGGATCATTCAACCAACTGCCGACTTCTCTATATGTTTCCACGTACAGAACCCTTTTTCTCTTGAGGGTTCTGGGTTTCGGTATCTTTGCCTGCGATTGTACTTCCCGGCTTTTTACCGGTTTTCGGCCGAGTTTCAATAGCGGCAGCCGGCTTTTCGTCCTTGATCTTGTCGATGTACGTACTCAAGGGGATCTTAGTATCGGTTTCCTGGTTGTACTGTCCCTTCATCGGGCTTTCCCGATCTTCAATTACTTTGATCAACTCCATGAAGCGCGAGGATTTACCAAGCATCTCTTTCCGCTTCTTGATTGCCTCAAAGTTATAGCTGTTCATCTCCTCGTATAGATCCTTCAATTCCGTGAAATTGATCATCTCCTCTTTCACCCATGTGTCGTGGGTGTCGAGATACTCGACAGCATTGTACGCACTCTCCGACTCCTTCTTTTCGGGCGTCTGATCGTCCTTCGTAGTGGTTTCCACTCTCTGTGTGCGGATCTCCGGCTTCTTCTGTTCCTGTACTTGTTCCGTGTTAACGATTCTGAACCAAGGGAATCCATCGGCTTCCTTGAACTGAATGTGGGAGACCCAGTTGACGAGGAGGATGACCAATACGATGACGGCCGCGGCAGCAAAACCGATCAAGCGATTCTTCCAGACGCCTTCGGGCTGGTATTCCAACCTTCTTCCCGTGTATGCATAGCCCTGGATCGGCGATTCGTATTCGTCGATCTCCGGTCCAGAAACCGTAATCTCCCCTTGGTGGCCATTCTTCAGGTCTATTTTGGCCACAAATTTCTTGATTTCGATCTGCAGGCGAACCCTCTGTATCTCTAGATTCCACAAGTCGAGATGACCCGTATAAGGTTCGTAGCCTTTGACTTTGACCGAGACCTCGGCCGAGAGCGCCTGTCTCTGGGTCAAAAGTATTGGCTGTTGCGATAGTTCGACGCCGTTGACCCAAATTCTCGCCTTCTCCTGCCGTATCTCACCTGTTTCAGTAATCACCTTAAAATTGGCCGCCGTGATTCGTTTTTTCCACTCCAGGTTGCGGGGCAGCGGGCAGGTCTGACCATCATTTTCCGCCGTAATGGGGAAATAGATGGGTTCAAACCCCTCCCTCTCGGCCGAGAGGGAGATGATGGCATCCTTGTTGGTCTGGATGGGATTTTGGAAAGCCCGGCCGTTCGAGAGTTTGAGAGTCACCGAAGCTCCGAAAACTTCGTATAGTTCTTGAGATGTCGGCGGAAAAAGAATGATTGGGATCTTGAGCGGTTCGTGCGTCAGATCCGTGGCATCGACGACACTATCGATCTCGTCGGTCAGGACGACATACTCATAATTCGAGTAGTAAGATTGATAGCGGGCCTCACCCATCAACTCCTGAATCGAATAGATGATAGTGTCACGCTTGGCAATCCCGCCCGCCTTATTTGACGATTGATATTTGCCAGGAATCTTGCGCAGTTCGTACTCCTGCGAGAAGATCTGCCGGAGTTCCGTCTCTTCCGGTACTATCGAATTATGGATGATCTTTCGGGCTTGATTAATCAACTCATTAACCTTTCCTCCGTCAATGATAATCGACCCCGGGATGTAAATCCAACCCGCCACGTTGTCCCACGCGCGGCCAGAGATCGTATGTACCACCGTGATGTAGCAGCCCGATTCATCGAAAGAGAAGAAGAGGATCGAGCGTTTATTGTCCTCCTCCATCGAGGGAATGTGTTTCAGCAGGTCGCGAATATCGACGACATGTTGTACCCAATCACCGCCGTTGACTGCAATAGGTTGGCCTGCACCTTGGCTTGTGATTTTTATAGCAAATCCAATCTTATTCATAGTTTAAACAATTTTGATAATTTCTGAATCTTTCCATTTTTGGATCCCGGTATGGTTTCCAACAACTTTTTGACAACATTTGAAGCCGATGCTCCGTCAAAAAGGCAATAATCCTGGAAGCAGACCTCTCCCAGTGTGAAGGGTATACGTTCAACCCGGCCGCCGTTGATTTCGCAATCACGGGCGATTTTTTCCAGTCCTTGGAAGAATCCCTTGTAGTGCAGGTCCGTATAGTTGATCAACTCCTGCACCAATTCCGCACCGCGGAGTTTCGTCTTATCCACCTTCGTATACATGAGATAGATGGCGTCGGTATCTTTTTTGAAAATTCCGGTACGTTCGATGTAACGGAGAGCGGCATTGAGATATACGGTTTGATTGAGTCCCTCGTATTCGCGGTTTTCACCGCCATACTCCAGCACGAAGAAATGGATCTTGCGGTTCTGCGTGCGGTTATCAATCAAGATGCGGGTCAAGGTGTCCAGCGCCTCCTCCTCATCGGCACCCATAGGGAGGTGGGCATCGAGTTTGTACATGCATCGCACCAACTCGCCGGCAAGATCGATACACGTCACGGGATGAACGGCATAATTCTGGTCCTCTAGGTCAAAGCCCATCTCGTAGGTGGAGGAAATTGAGGTGCCTTCGGGTAGCAATCCGACGGTTCCGTTATTTTTGAACAAGTAAGCCAGTCGATTCATGTAGTCGTAACCCTGGCAGTCGTTATCTTGTCGCATGCTGCGGGCAATGGTTCCGTTGCTGGCGACGCTCAGAATGGCTCCCAAAGCGCAACTTTTACCTGACGAGGGAATACCCCAAAAATAGACCTCCGTACAAACTTTGTTGATCCGGTCCAACCGCTTGTCGGGTTGTCGGAACGACTGTGTCTTCTCCTCTTTGGCCAAACATTGGATAAACCGACGGTCAATGCCCAAATCAACGAAATTCTGATAGCTGGCATAGCCATCTCTGATTAATTCCCGAATGGTCGTTGCACGCAGGAAGTTATGGTCTTCGGCAATGATCTTCAACAAATCCTTCACAGAAATCTTTTTCCGGTCGATATAGTTTTTCAGCGTTTTGGAAATCTCATCATCTTTATCAATCACTCGTTTGTCGGTCTTGATGCCATTGATCAGTTGAATGAGAGCTTCGGTGTCGAACCCTAGGAACTCCTCTTTTTCAAGTTGGTTGATCCTTTGCGTGGCCTCACGTACATGGTCGTCATCGGGATACAATTTAATGAATTCATTGAGGGCTTGTACACTATCCTTGTCGACTTTCTCCCATGCAGAGATCTGTTGGGCCTTTGCTGCCCTCTCGGTAATCTTTTCAAGGCATTCGCGAGCTTCAGAGCGATGCGAACTATCGGGATGCGACCGCAGAAACTGCTTGTAACTCTCTTCAGTATTTTCTTCGAGCGCCTTCAGCCAGTCGTCATTATCCGAAGAGGCCAGCATGCGTTGAACCTCTTTGCGGACGTTGGCCGGGAAATAACCTTCCGTCTCGTTGCACAATTCGTCGAACGAGACGATTCCATTTTTGATATATTCGACCAGATCCGTTGCCGAATATTGTTCGATGTTGTCGATGATGGCCTGTTTGCCGGGCATTCTGCTTTGGGATCGAGGATTCCTCTTCACCGTCTTTTGGGAAACACCTCCCTCCGCGGATTCTAGCCTACATTATTCATAGTGGATTCATTTCAGGTTATCAAAACAGATATGGGGA
>OOBZ01000087.1_pt1 | contig 68614 bp, 46 predicted proteins | sample 1671601 | NCBI WGS metagenome assembly OOBZ01 (sample SAMN06348173, study PRJEB24527) | human gut metagenome | biome: human gut; feature: ankylosing spondylitis patient; material: feces | host: Homo sapiens | place: China | collected 2015-10
CGACTATGCGGGTACGCAGGCGTGCCTCGCGCTCAAGGAGGAGGGTTACGAGGTGGTGCTGGCCAACTCGAACCCCGCCACGATTATGACCGACACGCACATCGCCGACAAGGTCTACATGGAGCCGCTGACGCTCGAGTACGTGGCCAAGATTATCCGCTACGAGCGTCCCGACGCGATTGTTCCGGGACTGGGCGGTCAGACGGGCCTCAATCTGGCGGTGCAGCTGGCCAAGAAGGGTATTCTCGAGGAGTGCCAGGTCGAGATTCTGGGTACCTCGTTCGAATCCATCGAGCGCGCCGAGGACCGCGAGCTCTTCAAGGAGCTGTGCCAGTCGCTGGGCGAGCCGGTGCTCCCCTCGGAGATTGCCAACTCCATCGACGAGGGCGCCGAGGTGGCCGCCCGCATCGGCTATCCCGTGGTGCTGCGCCCCGCCTTCACGCTCGGCGGTACGGGCGGCGGCTTTGCCGACAACGAGCAGGAGCTGCGCGAGATGATGCGCAATGCGCTCTTCCTCTCGCCGGTGCACCAGGTGCTTATCGAGAAGAGCATCAAGGGCTACAAGGAAATCGAGTATGAGGTGATGCGCGACTCGAACGATACAGCCATCGCCGTCTGCAACATGGAGAACATCGACCCGGTGGGTATCCATACGGGCGACTCGATTGTGGTGGCTCCGAGCCAGACGCTGACCAACCGCGAGTACCAGATGCTGCGCGACTCGGCGCTGAAAATCATCCGCGCGCTGAAAATCGAGGGCGGCTGCAACGTGCAGTTTGCACTCGACCCCCTTTCGTTCAAGTACTACCTCATCGAGGTCAACCCCCGTGTGTCGCGTTCGTCGGCCCTCGCCTCGAAGGCTTCGGGTTATCCGATTGCCCGCGTGAGCGCCAAAATCGCCGTGGGCATGACCCTCGACGAAATCCAGCTGGCCAACACTCCGGCCAGCTTCGAGCCGACGCTCGACTACGTGGTGACCAAAATCGCCCGCTTCCCCTTCGACAAGTTCTCCGACGCCTCGAACAAGCTCGGCACCCAGATGAAGGCCACGGGCGAGGTGATGTCGGTGGGCCGCACGGTCGAGGAGTCGCTGCTCAAGGCGGTCCGCTCGCTCGAGACGGGCGTCTGCCACATCCACCACAAGAAATTCGACTCGTGGTCGAACGACCGGCTGCTGGAGTACATCAAGGACGGTACGGACGACCGTCTCTACGCCATCGCCCAGCTCATCCGCAACGGCATCGACCTGGTGCTGATTTACAACAACACGAAAATCGACATGTTCTTCCTCGAGAAGTTCAAGAACATCGTCGAGTTCGAACGCGTCGTGGCGGCCCGTCCGAAGGACGTCGAGACGCTGCGCGACGCCAAGCGCATGGGCTTCAGCGACAAGTATATCGGTCAGCTGTGGGGCCTCTCGGAGCACGAGATGTACCGTCTGCGCGAGCAGAACGGCATCTTCCCCATCTACAAGATGATTGACACGTGCGCCAGCGAGTTTGCATCCTACGTGCCCTACTTCTACTCGACCTACGAGGACGAGAACGAGTCGGTGGTGAGCGACCGCGAAAAGATTGTCGTGCTGGGTTCGGGTCCCATCCGCATCGGCCAGGGCGTCGAGTTCGACTACTCGACCGTGCATGCCATCTGGTCGATTCGCGAGGCGGGCTACGAGGCCATCATCATCAACAACAATCCCGAGACCGTTTCGACCGACTATACGACCAGCGACAAGCTCTACTTCGAGCCGCTGACGGTCGAGGATGTGATGAACGTCCTCCATCTGGAGCATCCCAAGGCGATTGTCGTCTCGCTGGGCGGCCAGACGGCCATCAACCTCGCCGAGCCGCTCGCCGAGCTGGGCGTGCCCATCATCGGTACGGACTGCGAGGCCATCCGCAACGCCGAGGACCGCGGCTGCTTCGAGAAAATCATGGAGGAGCTGGGCATTCCCCAGCCCGAGGCCGAGGCGGTGACCGACATCGAGGCGGGCGTGCGCGCCGCTGCCCGCATCGGCTATCCGGTGCTGGTGCGTCCGAGCTACGTGCTGGGCGGCCGCGCCATGCAGATTGTCTCGAACGAGGAGCGCCTGCGCCACTACCTGCAGACGGCCGTCGAGGTGAACGAGGATTCGCCCGTGCTGGTCGACCGCTACATCATGGGGCGCGAGCTGGAGGTCGATGCCATCTGCGACGGACGGGATGTCTTCATCCCCGGCATCATGGAGCATGTCGAGCGGACGGGTATCCACTCGGGTGACTCCATCAGCGTCTATCCGACCTTCAGCGTCGGGCAGAAGGCCAAGGAGAAAATCATCGACTACACGGTGCGTCTGGGTCTGCGCATCGGCATCGTGGGTCTTTACAACATCCAGTTTATCCTCGACGGCGAGGAGGATGTCTATGTCATCGAGGTCAACCCGCGCTCGTCGCGCACGGTGCCCTTCCTCTCGAAGTCGACGGGCGTGCAGATGGCCCACATCGCCACGCAGGTGATTCTGGGCAAGACGCTGCGCGAACTGGGCATCACGGAGGTCTACGGCCGTGAGAAGGAGCGCTGGTATGTCAAGGCTCCGGCCTTCTCGTTCGCCAAAATCCGCGGCATGGACTCCTACCTCTCGCCCGAGATGAAGTCGACGGGCGAGGCCATCGGCTACGACGACAAGCTCACGCGCGCACTCTACAAGGCGCTGCAGGCCACCGGCATGAACGTCTGCAACTACGGGACGATTTTCGTCACCATCGCCGACGCCGACAAGGAGAAGGCGCTGCCGCTCATCCGCCGCTTCTACGACCTGGGCTTCAACATCGAGGCGACGACCGGCACGGCGGCCTATCTGCGCGGCCACGGCATCCGTACGCGTACGCGCCGCAAGCTGAGCGAGGGCAGCACCGAGATTATCGACGCGCTGCGCCAGGGCCATGTGAGCTACGTGGTCAATACGATTGACATCAACCAGCACAACACGCGTCTGGACGGCTACGAGATTCGCCGCACGGCCGTCGAGAACAACGTCACGGTCTTCACGGCACTCGAAACCGTCAAGGTGCTGCTCGACGTGCTGGAGGAGATAACCTTCGGCGTCTCGACCATCGACGCGAAATAAACGGAGTGCGGGAAGTCGGGGAGCAGTCGGCTCCCCGGACTATCCCGCGGCCCTGCGTGGGGAAAATCCAACGGAGAAGATGTACAAGAAAGGCATATACGAGATTCTGCGCAACGAACCGCTGACCGACGCCGTGTGGCGGATGGTGCTCCGGGGTGATACGCAGTGGATTACGCGCCCCGGACAGTTCGTCAACATCGCCATCGAGGGGCTCTATCTGCGGCGTCCCATCTCGGTCTGCGACTGGGACGGAAGTTCGCTGACGCTGATTTACAAGGTGGTGGGCGAAGGTACGGCCCGGATGAGCCGCATGCGGCCGGGCGAGCGGCTCGACCTGCTGACGGGGCTCGGCAACGGCTTCGCGACGGAGAACGATGCGCGGCACCCGCTGCTCGTGGGCGGCGGCGTGGGCGTTCCTCCGCTCTACGCACTGGCGCGCCAGCTGCGCGGCAAGGGGCTTCAGGTCGAGGTGGCGCTGGGCTTCAATACGGCTTCGGAACTTTTCTATGCCGATGAGTTCCGTGCGCTGGGCTGCGACGTCCATATCGCTACGGTGGACGGCTCGCTCGGCGTGAAGGGCTTCGTCACGACGGCCATCGCCGCCGAGGTGCCCGCATTCGACTACTTCTACGCCTGCGGACCGCTGCCCATGCTGCGGGCGCTCTGTGAGGCTACTCCCGGCGTGTCGGGCCAACTCTCGTTCGAGGAGCGGATGGGCTGCGGCTTCGGCGGGTGCATGGGGTGCAGCTGCAAGACCCTGACGGGCAACAAGCGCATCTGCCGCGAGGGCCCCGTACTGCTCAAGGAGGAGATTCTCTGGTAGAGGGCTCCCCCGAAAACGAACCGAATACCTCCGAAACAAACGCAAGATTCAAGAACGATGAAAGACACGTCGGTTGTACTCTGCGGGCTCAGGCTCGACAATCCGGTCGTTCCGGCCAGCGGAACCTTCGGCTACGGCAACGAGTTCCGCGAATTCTACGACATCAACATCCTCGGCTCGTTCTCCTTCAAGGGGACGACGCGCGAACCGCGCTTCGGCAATCCGACGCCCCGCATCGCCGAGTGTACGGCGGGCATGCTCAATGCCGTCGGGCTGCAGAATCCCGGCATCGACGCCGTGATTTCGGAGGAGCTGCCGCGCCTGCGCACCTTCTTCCACAAGCCGGTCATCGCCAACATCTCGGGCTTCTCGGTCGAGGAGTACGCCTACTGCTGTGAGCGCATCGACGGCGAGGAGCAGGTGGGTATCATCGAGGTCAATGTCTCGTGCCCCAACGTACGCCACGGCGGCATGTCGTTTGGCACGTCGCCCGAGGCTGCGGCCGAGGTGACGCGCGCCGTGAAGGCCGTGACGACCAAACCGGTCTTCATCAAGCTGAGCCCCAACGTGACCGACATCGTCGCCATCGCACGGGCGTGCGAGGAGGCGGGCGCCGACGGCATCTGCCTCATCAATACGATGCTGGGCATGCGCATCGACACCCTCCGCCGCCGGGCCGTCATCGCCAATACGACGGGCGGCTTCTCGGGCCCGGCCATCTTTCCCGTGGCCCTGCGCATGGTCTACCAGGTGTCGAAGGCGTGTCGGATTCCGGTGATGGGGTGCGGCGGCGTGCAGTCGGCCCGCGATGTCGTCGAGATGATGATGGCCGGCGCTACGGCCGTGCAGGTCGGGGCGGCCAATCTGGTGAACCCCTATGCCTCGAAGGAGATTGTCGAGGCGCTGCCCGCCGAAATGGAGCGGCTCGGCATCGAGCGCCTGAGCGACATCATCGGCTGCGTGGAGTAACGCGGCTGCCCGGGACCGGGGAAGCTGTTTGAGCCTCGGCCGTGCGGCGGGGTTGTGCGGATTGCGGATTTTGCGTAATATTGCACTGAGATAGCGGGCATCGCGGCGTGTCGGAGCGCATCCGGCCCGACCGGTGCCCAAGGATGGAAACAACGACATAAAGCAAAACATACGAACGATATGCAACACGACGTCATCATTGCCTGCGACTTCAAGTCGGCGGAGGATACCTTCCGGTTCCTCGACCTGTTCCGCGACGAAGCGCGCAAACCCTTTCTGAAAATCGGCATGGAGCTCTACTACGCCGAGGGTCCCTCCATCGTGCGTGAAATCAAGCGCCGGGGCCACCGGATTTTCCTCGACCTGAAGCTTCACGACATCCCCAACACGGTGCGCAAGGCGATGGCCGTCCTTTCGCGGCTCGACGTCGACATGTGCAACGTCCATGCGGCGGGTACCGTCGAGATGATGCGCGCCGCCCGCGAAGGACTCACGCGCGAGGACGGTACGCGCCCGCTGCTCATCGCCGTCACGCAGCTCACCTCGACGAGCGAGGAGCGCATGCAGCGCGAGCTGCTCATCGGGGCCTCGATGAACGAGACCATCGTGCAGTATGCCCGCAATACGAAGGAGGCCGGGCTGGACGGCGTGGTCTGCTCGCCGCTCGAGGCCGGCATGGTCCACGAGGCGTGCGGCCGCGACTTCCTGACCATCACGCCGGGCGTGCGGTTCGCCGACGGCGACGTGGCCGACCAGGTGCGTGTGACCACTCCGGCCCGCGCCCGCGAAATCGGCTCCGACTTCATCGTGGTGGGACGCCCCATCACGGCTGCTCCCGACCCCGTGGCAGCCTACCGCCGCTGCGTGGCCGAATTCCTGGGCGAATAGCCCGGGCGGGGGAGTCGGGACCATCTCCGGCGCGTGCTTTGCTGCACGGAGACGGAGCGGGGCGGTGAGCGCCCCGGATGTCGGACAAACGAATAACGGACCAGAACGATGAAACCCGTAACGCTGTTCTATCTGCGCAACTGCCCCTTCTGCAAGCGGGCGCTGCGCTACATCGACGAGGCGAAGGCGGCCCACCCCGAGTTGGCGGCCGTGGAGATTGAGCTCGTCGAAGAGTCGGAGGAGCCCGAAGTGGCCGACCGATACGACTATTACTACGTGCCGACCTTCTATGTGGGAGGCGTGAAGCTCCACGAAGGGGGCATCTACCCCGAAGAGGTGGAGGCGGTGCTGCGCAAGGCACTCGAGGCGTAGCACGCAGGCGGGAGGCGACCGCCCGGACAGGTGGGGCGCCCGGCCCGTCTACGAGTGATGTACAAGAAGAACCGGATAAATGAGATATATCATGATGGAGAAATCAATTGCCAAGGATTTGCTCTCAATCGGCGCGGTCTTCCTGCGCCCCGAGCAGCCGTTTACGTGGGCGAGCGGCATCAAGAGCCCGATTTATTGCGACAACCGACTGACCCTCACGGCTCCCGTCGTGCGCGGCCATGTGGAGGAGGGCCTCGCGCAGATTGTCCGCACGAAGTTCCCCGAAGCCGAGGTGCTGATGGGTACGTCGACCGCCGGCATCGCACATGCCGCCATCACGGCGACGATTCTCGACCTGCCGATGGGCTACGTCCGCAGCGGCTCGAAGGACCACGGACGCGGCAACCAGATTGAGGGCCGCCTCGAAAAGGGTCAGAAGGTGGTGGTCATCGAGGATCTCATCTCGACGGCCGGTTCGTGCATCGAGGTGGTCAATGCGCTGCGCGAGGCGGGTGCCGAGGTGCTGGGTGTCGCCTCGATTTTCACCTACGGCATGAAGAAGGGCCTCGACCGGCTGAAGGAGGCCGACGTGGTCAACTACAGCCTCTCGAACCTCGACGCTCTGGTTGAGGTGGCTGCCGAGGAGGGCTATATCCAGCCCGAAGACAAGGCGCGCCTGCTCCGCTTCCGCGACAATCCGTCGGACGAAAGCTGGATGAACCGGTAGCCTGGTGCCGGGTACGGAGTGTGAAACCTACAATTCGAGACTCTTATCGATATGAGACATCTGATTGACCCGACCGACCTGACGGTCGCCGAAACCGAACAGATTGTGGCGCTGGCCGAGGACATCATCGCCAACCGCGCCAAATACAGCGAAGCCTGCAAGGGAAAGAAGCTGGCGACGCTCTTCTACGAACCCTCGACGCGTACGCGTCTGAGTTTCACGTCGGCCATGCTGGAGCTGGGCGGCAGCGTCATCGGCTTCTCGGACGCCAACTCCTCGTCCGTTTCCAAGGGCGAGACCGTAGCCGACACGGTACGCGTCATCCGCTGCTTCGCCGACATCATCGCCATGCGCCATTTCAAGGAGGGTGCGCCGCTGGTGGCCTCGCAGTATGCCGGCATCCCGGTCATCAACGCCGGTGACGGCAGCCATGCCCACCCGACCCAGACGCTCACGGACCTGCTCACCATCAAGCGCGAGAAGGGCCGCTTCGACCATCTGACCATCGGTTTCTGCGGCGACCTGAAGTTCGGCCGTACGGTCCATTCGCTCATCAAGGCGCTCTCGCGCTACGAGGGCATCCGCGTGATTCTGATTTCGCCCGAGGAGCTGCGCCTGCCCGACTACATGCTGCAGGAGATGAGCGCCAACTCGAAGCTCGAGTTCCGCGAGGTGCGCACAATGGAGGAGGTGATGCCCGAACTGGACATCCTCTACATGACGCGTGTGCAGAAGGAGCGCTTCCTCGACGAGGAGGAGTTCGACCGCGTGAAGAACAGCTTCGTGCTCGACCCCGAGAAGCTGAAGACGGCCCGCAAGGATATGATTATCCTCCACCCGCTGCCGCGCGTGAACGAAATTACGCGTGCGGTCGACAACGACCCGCGCGCGGCCTACTTCCGTCAGGTCGAGAACGGCAAGTTCGTCCGCATGGCGTTGATTTACACGCTGCTCAAGTGGGCCGACGAGAACAAGCCCTTCGAGCATACGCCCCACTTCGACGAGGAGTACCTCGTCAACAAGATGGTCTGCTCCAACCGCCGCTGCATCTCCGCGACGGAAGATGTCGACCAGCTCTTCCGCCGCCATACCGACGGCACGTGCCGCTGCGCCTACTGCGAGGCGAAGGCGAAATAGTTCCGCCGTCGGAGTCGTTCGGCGCTCCGGACCATCGTGTGAAAAGCTCCCGTGCGGGGGCTTTTCGCTTATGATGGAAAAAAGAGCCGATTGTATCAGGGATTGTCCTCTCTGAAGTGTTATATGAAATAGGGCCGGTTCATGCCGGCGCCGGCTTCCGGGCTCTTGCTCTCCGGCCGGGCGCCGGGCATTCCGGTATGTTGGGATTGGACGATGCTTCAACGGAAGTGTTTTGATTGATTGGTATGGAGTCGGTTTCATCTGGCGAGATGCTGGACCTCGCGGCGTTCGACCGCCTGTTCGGGGAATACAGGCCACGCTTCATCCGTTTTGCCGTGTCGTATGTGACCGATGCGGCCGTGGCCGAGGACCTCGTCATGGAGAGTTTCATGGCGGCATGGGAGCGTCGTGCCCTGCTCTCTGAGAAGAGTTTCCCGCCCTATGTGCTGGTCATTGTCCGCAACAAGTGTCTCAATCACCTGCGTTCGCGTCAGGTGCGCCTGCGCGCCGAGGAGGACCTCAATTCGCACCGCGCGCGGCTGCTCGAACTCCGCGTCTCGACCCTCGAGGCGTGCGAACCTGCCCAACTCTTTTCGGACGAGGCGCACCGTCTGGTCGACGAGACGCTCGCCCGCCTGCCCGAACGTACGCGCGAAATCTTCCAGCGCAGCCGTTTCCGCGGCGAAAGTTACAAGGAGATAGCCGCCTCGATGGGGACGACGGTCAAGAGCGTCGAGTTCGAGGTCTCGAAGGCGATGAAATCGCTGCGCGTGTCGCTCCGGGACTATCTGCCTCTCTTTTATCTTTTCCTGCTGATTGACAAATAGTTGAATGTTGTGCAGCCGCACAGCCGCATCCGAACCCGAAAAAAAATACGACTTTTTTTCAGGGGAGCGCGGCTCTGCGGTGTTATTAATGTGACTATGGACAAAGAACTGCTTTACCGCTTTTTCAATGGCGAGACCTCCGTCGAGGAGGAGCAACGTCTGCTCGATGAAATCGACCGCGACCCCGCAAACCGCAGGGAGCTGCTTGCGGAGCGCCGCCTGTTCGACTCGGTGCTGATGCTGGCGCCGTCGGAGCGTGCCGCACGCTGCAAACCCCGGGTGTTTGCGCTCGGGCGGATGCGCTCGGTTTTCAAATATGCCGCCGTGCTGGTGGTGGCGCTCGGCGTCGGTGCATTCGGCATGCGGTTCCACTACGACCGCATGGCCCGCAGCGGCAATACCGTCTCGGTGCCCGCCGGCCAGCGGGTCGACCTGGTGCTGCCCGACGGTACGAAGGTCTGGATGAACGCCTGCTCCGAACTGGAGTATCCGGCCCTCTTTTCGCGGGGCGAGCGCCGTGTGCGGCTCGACGGCGAGGCCTTCTTCGATGTGGCGCACGACAAGTCCCATCCCTTCATCGTCGAGACCTTTGCCTGCGATGTCGAGGTGCTGGGTACGAAATTCGACGTCGAGGCCCATGCCGAGAGCGGCAAGTTCGTCACCTCGCTTGTCGAGGGGCGCGTACGCGTGTTGGACCGTGACTCCCACGTCGACCTCCGTCCGGGCGAGCAGGTCAGCCAGGTCGACGGGCGGCTGGTCGTCGGACGGATTCCCGATTATGAGAATTTCCAGTGGCGCGACGGCCTGATTGCCTTCCGCGACGCATCGTTCGGCGAGCTCATCGAGGAGTTCGAGAAGTATTACGGCGTGCGCATCGTGGTGACGGGTGACCGGGACTTCTCGGGCAACCGCTTCACCGGCAAAATCCGCATCTCGGAGGGTGTCGACCATGCGTTGTGGGTGCTGCAGCGCAGCGCCGACTTCGTCTACGAGCGCAACGAGTCGCGCGACGTGATTTACATTCGCTGAGCGGCCCGGCACTGCGGGGTCGGGCGGCGCGCGCCGTCGGCAGCGGAAGAGAGAACCTGTGCAACCGATGAAACAGAATAAATAACACCTAAAACCGAGACGAATGCCTATGTGAGAGAAAACCGACCATTCCTGAATTGCTCCGAATCCGTGTGATGAACCCATGCGGAATCTCTCCCTCGGAGGACGCAGCCGTGTTCAGACGTTTGTCCGAGAGGGTTCACTAACCAAACTTAAACCTTGAAATATGGAAATGAAAAGGCAAGCAAGAGCCCGAGTGCTTTTGCCTGTATTGGCACTTCTGTGCTGCTTTTTCGCAGGCGGGGCCTATGCGCAGCGCGCAGCCGTGACGCTGAAGGCGACCGACACCCCGCTGGAGCAGGTGCTCGATGCGATTGAAAAACAAACCACCTATCTTTTTGTCTACGACAAGAGTGTCGACGTGACGCGTCGCGTATCGCTCGATGTGAACGACATGCCGCTCAGCACGGTTCTCACGACGCTTTTCCGCTCCACCGATATCGTCTATGCCGTGGAGAACTCCTCCATCGTGTTGTCCCGCCGGGCCTCGGAGAACGAATCTCCGAAGTCCCCAAGCCCCGTCGTCGTTACGGGTGAGGTCGTCGACGGGGCGGGACTTCCCGTCATCGGCGCCAGCGTGATTGTCAAGGGTACGACCCTCGGCACGAGCACCGGCGTCGACGGCTCCTATACGCTCCAGGTTCCCGCTCCGGCCGAGGAGGCCGTCCTTTCGGTCAACTATCTGGGCTACGAGCCCGTCGAGGTGGCCGTGGGTAGCCGCACCCAAATCCTCATCACGCTCCGTGAGTCGGCCGTCGATGTCGATGCGGTCGTGGTTACGGCCCTCGGCATCAAGCGCTCGGAGAAGGCCCTGTCGTACAACGTCCAGCAGGTGAACTCCGAGGCGCTGCTCGCCGGCAAGGATGTCAACTTCGTCAACTCGCTCAACGGTAAGGTGGCCGGTGTGACCATCAACGCCTCGTCGTCGGGTGTCGGCGGCGCCTCGAAGGTAATCATGCGCGGTCAGAAGTCCATCATGCAGTCGTCGAACGCCCTCTACGTCATCGACGGAGTGCCGATGTTCACCTCGGCCCGCGACGGGGGTACGGAGTTCGCCTCGCAGGGTACGACCGACCCCATCGCCGACATCAACCCCGAGGATATCGAGTCCGTCTCGGTGCTCAACGGTGCCGCCGCCGCGGCGCTCTACGGTTCGGATGCCGCCAACGGCGCCATCGTCGTGACGACCAAGCGCGGCAAGGCCGGCTTCACGTCGGTCACCGTCTCGAGCAACACCGAGGTGATGAGCCCCTTCCTGCTGCCGTCGTTCCAGAACCGCTACGGCACGGGCGACCTGCTCTCGAGCGAAGGTTCGATTGACCGCAGCTGGGGCCAGCGTCTCAACAGTGCCAACTACATGGGCTACGACCCGGCGTCGGACTACTTCCAGACGGGCGTCACCGGAACCGAGAGCGTCTCCTTCTCGACCGGTACGGAGAAGAACCAGACCTACCTTTCGGCCGCTTCGGTCAACTCGCGCGGAATTGTGCCCAACAACGGCTACGACCGCTACAACTTCACCTTCCGCAACACGACCAGCTTCCTGAAGGACCGCCTGACGCTCGACGTCGGCGCCAACTACGTCATTCAGAAGGACCGCAACATGACCAACCAGGGTATCTACAACAACCCGCTGGTGGGCGCCTACCTCTTCCCGCGCGGCAACGACTGGTCCGACGTGGCGATGTACGAGCGCTACGACATGTCGCGCAAGCTCTATACCCAGTACTGGCCCGTCGGTGCCGCCGGCATGACGATGCAGAACCCCTACTGGATTAACTACCGCAACCTGCGCGAGAACCGCAAGGACCGCTACATGCTCAATGCGCAGCTCTCGTACGACATCCTCGACTGGCTGAACGTCTCGGGCCGCATCCGCATCGACAACTCCAACACGGACTATACCGAGAAGTTCTACGCCTCGACCAACACCCAGCTGACCGAAGGCTCGAAAAACGGTCTGTACGGCATCACCACCTCGAAGGACAAGCAGGTCTACGGCGACGTGCTCGTCAACATCAACAAGACCTTCGGCGACGACTGGTCGCTGCAGGCCAACGTCGGCGCCTCGATTTCCGACCTGCGCTACGATGCGATGAAGGTGCGCGGCCCCATCCCCGACGGTATCATCACCGACGAGAAGCCGCTGCTGGCCAATGTCTTCAACGTGCAGAACCTGAGCAACTCGTCGCTCACGTCGCGCATGCAGGAGGGCTGGCGCGAACAGACGCAGTCCATCTTCGCCTCGGCCGAGGTGGGCTTCCGCAACACCTACTTCCTCACGCTGACGGGCCGCAACGACTGGCCTTCGCAGCTGGCCGGCCCCCACTCGAACCGTTCGTCGTTCTTCTATCCGTCGGTCGGTGCCTCGGTGGTCCTCTCGGAGATTATCCCCAACATGCCGAAGAACCTCTCCTACGTCAAGCTGCGCGCATCGTACGCCTCGGTGGGTGTCGCCTTCGAGCGCTTCATCGCCAACCCGCGCTACAGCTGGAACGCCAGCGGCCTGAGCTGGAACACCAAGACGCAGTACCCGATGTATGACCTGAAGCCCGAGCGGACGAAGTCCTTCGAGGTGGGTCTGACGATGCGCTTCCTCAAGCACTTCAACCTCGACTTCACCTACTACGACACCAAGACGCAGGACCAGACCTTCGACCCGCAGGTGTCGACCGGTTCGGGCAGCTCGACCATCTACATCCAGTCGGGTAACATCCGCAACCGCGGTATCGAGCTGGCACTGGGCTACAGCAACACCTGGGGCAAATTCTCGTGGGACAGCAACTACACCCTCTCGACCAACCGCAACGAGATTCTCTCGCTGGCCAACAACGTGGTCAACCCCGAGACGGGCGAGCGTTTCTCGGTCGACCTGCTCGACATGAACGGTCTGGGTACGGCCCACTTCCTGCTCAAGGAGGGCGGCACGCTGGGTGACCTCTATTCGTTCGTCGACCTCAAGCGCGACGAGACCGGCGCCATCTACATCGACGCCGACGGCAAGCTGGCCACCGAAACCATCAACGACGTCGACCGCTACATCAAGCTCGGCTCGGTGCTGCCCGACGCCAACATGGCATGGCGCAACGACTTCCGCTGGGGCAACTTCCACTTCGGCTTCATGGTGACGGCGCGTCTGGGCGGCATCGTATTCTCGCGTACGCAGGCCATGCTGGACTACTACGGCGTGTCGGAGGCTTCGGCCGCAGCGCGCGACGCCGGCAGTGTGATGATTAACGGCGGCGACTATGTCGACCCCAATGTCTGGTATTCGGCCATCGGCGGCGGCAACTCCGTACCGCAGTACTACACCTATTCGGCAACCAACGTCCGCCTGCAGGAGGCCTCCATCGGCTATACCATCCCGCGCAAGAAGCTGGGCGACCTGTGCGAAATCACCCTTTCGCTCGTGGGCCGCAATCTGTGGATGCTCTACTGCAAGGCACCGTTCGACCCCGAGACCATCGCCACGACGGGCAATTTCTACCAGGGCATCGACTACTTCATGATGCCGTCGCTGCGTAACATCGGCTTCAACCTCAGACTCAAATTCTAAGAACCATGAAACTTCACATACTCAGGCCCGTTGTCTGCCTGCTTGCTGCAGCGGGTATTTCGTGTACGGCCAACTATCTGGACATCAACGGCAACCCCTACGAGCCGGATGAGGACCAGATGCAGGCCGACGGATACATCATCGGCGCGACGCTGACGGCGCTCTCGACCACCGTCGTCTCGACCGATGTCAATACGGCCCAGTTCACCGACGTGCTGATGGGCGGACCGTTGGGCGGATACTTCTCGACCACCGGCAACTTCCCCACGGGCACCATCATGAACTTCAACCCGACGGACGACTGGACCAATGTCTTCATGGCCAGCGACAAGATTATTCCGGTGCTCTATTCGAACCTGCGCGAGCTGGAGCGCGTCACCGACGACCCCATCACGCTTGCCATTGCCGAGGTCATCAAGGTGGCCGCCATGAGCCGCGTGACGGATACCTATGGTCCGATTCCCTATTCGAAGGTGGGCGAGGACGGCAAGCTGCAGGTGCCCTACGACTCGCAGGAGGAGGTCTACACGCGCTTCTTCGAGGAGCTCGACCACGCCATCGGCGTGCTGACCGAGCACCGCACGGGCGCCATCGCCGCGACGGCCGACTACATCTACGGCGGCAGCGCCGAGAAGTGGTGCCGTTTCGCCAACTCGCTCAAGCTGCGTCTGGCCATGCGCATCGTCTATGCCGACGAGGCCAAGGCCCGGGAGATGGCCGAAAGCGCCGTCAAGAGCGAGGTGGGCGTGATGACCGCGAATGCCGACAACGCCATGCTGACCACCTTCGGCGAGAAGGGTAATCCCATCTATACGGCTGTCAACTACAACTCGGTGACCGCTGCCGACCATCCCGACGGAAAGGATTGCCAGACGGGAGGCGACACCCATGTTGCGGCCGACATCGTCTGCTACATGAACGGCTACAACGACCCGCGCCGTCCGGCCTATTTCATCCCCTCGGAGTGGAGCGGCTATCAGTATGTCGGCATGCGCCGCAGCATCCAGATTCCTTCGCTGGTGACCGTCGGCCACAAATATTCGGGTGTGAAGTGCGACATCTCGTCGCCCGTCTACTGGATGAATGCCGCCGAGGTGGCCTTCCTCAAGGCCGAGGCCAAGGCCGTCTTCGGCTTCGACATGGGTCCCGGCACGGCCGAGGAGTTCTACCGCGAAGGCATCCGTCTCTCGTTCGAGCAGTGGGGTGTCTCCGGATGGGAGGAGTACGCCGCCGGCCAGACCGTGCCGGAGAACTACCGCGACCCCAACGGCACGAACTCCTACGACGAGCAGATTTCCGACATCACCGTCGCCTGGGACGAAGGGGCCTCGCCCGAGAAGAAGCAGGAGCGCATCATCACCCAGAAGTGGATTGCCAACTGGCAGCTGGGCAACGAGGCGTGGGCCGATTTCCGCCGCACGGGCTATCCGCGCCTGATGCCGGCGACGGCCGAGGGCAACAAGAGCAACGGCAAGGTCGACTCGCGCATGGGTGCCCGCCGCATGCCCTATCCGCAGGTCGAATATACGACCAACGGCGAAAACGTGCGTCAGGCCGTGGCCTCCTGCCTCAACGGCGGCGACGATATGGCGACGCGCCTTTGGTGGGACTGCAAGCAGGACCTTCCGCAACTTCGATAATCACCTAAAATGAATCCAAGACAGATATGAAATTCAATCTGAACAAGCAACTCGGAGCCATCTCGCTTGCCGCACTGCTCGCTTTGGGCGGCTGCAGCGAGTGGACGGATACCGAGGGCGTGACCATAAAGGAGCCCCAGGTCGAGAAGAGCGAAGCCTACAGGCAGGCCGTTCGCGACTACAAGGCTTCGGAGCACAAGGTGCTCATCGGCTGGTTCGACAACGTGGCCCTTCCGGGCAACCGTTCCCAGCATCTGACCGTCCTGCCCGACAGCCTCGATGCCGTCGTGCTGCAGCATCCCGAGGCCATCACCGCGGCCATTGCCGCCGAGGCCGCCGAGATTCGCAGCAAGATGGGTACGCGGACGCTCTATTCGATTCGCTTCGCCGACCTCGAAGCGGCCTATGAGGCTCAGCTGCCCGAATCTCCGGAGGAAGGCGGGGAGTCGGCCCTCGACGGAGACTTCACCCTTTTCTGCAACGACTGGATGGCCCGCTCCTTCGCGCTTTGCAATGAGTGGGGGCTCGACGGCGTGAACATCGTCTACGAAGGCCGCAGCACCACGCAGATGCCCGACGCCGAGCGTGAGACCTATCTGGCGCGTCAGCAGGATTTCCTGGCAGCCGTGGCGGCATGGCATGCGACGAATCCCGACCGCTGGCTGCTCTTCGAGGGCACGCCCCAGTATCTGGGCGACCCCTCGCTGCTGGGCGAGTGCCGCTACATCATCCTCAAGATGTTCACGCAGACGACGGTCGCCGACCTCAACCGCGCCCTGGCGCTGGCCCTGACCGAAGGGGTCCCCTCGGACCGTATTGTCGTCGGCGTGGAGTCGTGGCCGCTCGATGCATCCGACACCAAGACCGGCCGCTTCATGACCGAAGCGGGCAAGGAGGGTCGTGCCGTCATCGAGGTGGCCCGCTGGATGAACGTCTTCGATGCCGACTGCACGAAGGCGGGTCTGGCCGTGAACCATCTGCAGTATGACTATTTCAATCCGTATCGCATTTACCAATATACGCGTGAGGCCATCGGCCTGATGAACTACGCGCCCAAAACCACTTCCGCATTATGATGCCGAACCGCATATTCATGACTTTAGCCTTCGCCGCCGCTGCGCTTGTGGCGGGCGGATGTGCGAACGAGGACCCCAACGAGCACCACTTCGACAACCGGCTCTACCTCGACGGAGAGTCGACGGTCACCACGCTGCTGCTCAAGAAGGACACCCCCTCCTATACGTTGCAGCTGACGGCTGCGATGGCTCTGCCCCAGTCGCACGATGTCGAGGTGGAGCTTGCGGCCGACCCTTCGCTGGTCGAGCGTTACAACCTGGCCTATTCGTCGGATGCCGTGATGCTGCCCGCCGAAAACTATTCGCTTTCGGGTGCGACGACGATAATCGGCGCGGGAAGCGTTGCATCGGTGCCCGTCGAGCTCTCCTTCACGGGGCTTGACCTGCTGCCCTCGCAGCAGCTCTACGTGCTGCCCGTCACCATCGTCCGTGCCTCGGTGCCTGTTCTCGAGAGCCGCCGCACCTCCTACTACCTCTTCCGCGAAGGGGCGCTCATCAACGTCGTGGGCGAGCTGGAGAACAACTACCTCGACGTCAACTGGACCAATGCCGACGTGGTGAACAACCTCACGGCGCTGACGGTCGAGGCGCTTGTCTTCGCACGTGACTTCGACCGCGAAATCTCCACGCTGATGGGTATCGAGGGCAAGTTCCTGCTCCGTTTCGGCGATGCGACCTTCAATCCCGGCCAGCTGCAGGTGGTCAACGGAAGCAGCAAGTTCCCCGACAAGGACGACTCGAAGGCGATTCCCACCAACGAGTGGGTGCACGTCGCCGTGACCTACGAATCCTCCGGTGCCATCCGCATCTACATCAACGGCGTGCTGCAGTCCGAGGGCAAGTGCGGCAGCGGCGCGGTGAACTGGGGTTCCTATGTGCCGCCTTCGCAGGAGACCACGAGTAAGCGCGGTTTCCACATCGGCTACTCCTATGCCAGCGAGCGCTATTTTGCGGGCAACATCGCCGAGGTGCGCATCTGGAACCGCGTGCTGAGTGCCGAGGAAATCACCTCGAACAACCACTTCTACTGGGTAGACCCTGCCAGCGAGGGACTGGTGGCCTACTGGAAGTTCGACGACGGCGAGGGTACCACCGTGCGTGACCACACCGCCAACGGCAACGACGCCCGCGCCTTTTCGGAAATCAAGTGGAAGCAGGTCGAACTGCCCCAGAGTGACAAATAATCCAAAAATCGATTCATCACATGAATACACTGCATAAATTAGCCGCCGGATGCCTGGCCGTATGCTGGGCCTTCGCCGCGGCCTCCTGTACCGACGACATCTCGCTTCCCGGCTCGGGACAGACGGGGGATTCCGCCGGAGCGGGGAAAATCGAAGCCTATCTCCAGAGCGAGAGCGGCAAGTGCGAATCGACGGTCGAGTTGCGCGGCGAGGATGTGCGCAGTCTCGTACGTCTGGGGCTGACCCACGTGGCCGGCGAGGCTGTCGACGTCACGCTGCGCGTGGCGCCCGAACTGGTCGAGACCTACAACGAGGAGCACGAGACCTCGTTCGAACTCTTCCCCGAGAATCTGGTCTCCATCGAGGAGAACGGCGCCGTGCTGATTGGCCCCGAGGATGTCTTCTCGGACTACATGGCGCTCGACCTCACGGCAGGCGAGGGCGTGGTCGAGGGGCAGACCTACCTGCTTCCCGTCGCCTTCGACGTCATCACCGAGGGGATTGCCCCGGCGGCCGGCCGCGAGGCGGTCTACCTGCTGGTGAAGGTCTCGGGCGAGCGTCCCGACGCGACCAAGTCCGGCGGCTTCAAGATGGTCTCCTACATCGAGGTCAACGACATGAACCCGCTCAATGTCAAGAACTACTTCCTGGCCGAGAGCGGCAAGCCCTTCTTCGACATCGTCAACATCTTTGCAGCGAACATCAACTACGACGCCGCAAGCGGCCGTGCCTATGTCCACTTCAACGACAACGTTGCCCACCTGCTGGCCAACCGCGACAAGTATATCGCTCCGCTGCAGGAGATGGGTATCCGCGTCTGTCTGACGATTCTGGGCAACCACGACCGCGTGGGCGTGGCCAACCTCTCGGCCGAAGGGGCCCGCGAGTTCGCCCGCGAACTGCGCGTGGTGGTCGATACCTACGGGCTCGACGGCGTCGATTTCGACGACGAGTGGAGCGATTATCCCTCGCGTTCGGACGAGGCTCCCGGATTCCTCGTGCCGTCGTCGGAGCTCTACGGCCGCCTGCTCATCGAGACGCGCCGCGTGATGCCCGACAAGCTGGTGACGCTCTATGCCTACGGCCACACCTCGTTCTACAACCCGATTGACGGCAAGCGCATCGGCGAGGTGGTCGACTATGCGTGGAACAGCTCCTACCTCTATCCCGACTACAATTCGCGGAAGGATTTCCTCGGTCTGCTGCCCGAGCAGTGGGGCCCCTATTCGATTTGCCTGAATCCCGATTCGAACCAGTATACGGGCAATACGCTCTCCGATGCCGAGATTCAGAAGGTCCACGAGGGAGGCTACGGCGTGATGGTATGGTACGACCTGCGTACCGACAAGCGCCAGAGCTACGTATCCCGCTTCTCGCAGGTGTCGCGCGTCGTATACGGCGAGGAGGTTGTCAAACAGGGTTATGATTACGGCAAGGATTGGTAATGAAAAGCGTATTTGAAATGAAAAGAACGATATTGGCGCTTGCGGCCGCATCGATGCTGATGGCGGGCTGCAGCGAAGAGAATACCGAGACTCCGGCAACGCCCGGCGCAGCCGACCGGATTGAGGTCGCCGGTGCTCCCGAGGCCCCTCTCGCAGCCTCGGGCGACGAATTCACGGTAACGGTCCAGAGCAGCGGCGACTGGCGTCTGGCCGGCAAGAAGGAGTGGTGCCATCCCGACCTTACGGAGGGTGCAGATGGCGCCGAGGTGCGGTTCACGGTCGACGAGAACCCCGGTTACGAGGCCCGCAGCGTGGTCTATACCTTCATGAGCGGCGGCAAGTCGTGCAAGCTGACCGTCAGCCAGCAGGGCGGGGTAGTGGTCGAGGCCGAACGGGACCGTTACGAGGTTGCCGCCGCAGGCGGCGAGTTCCGCATCCGCATCGATGCCAATGTGGCGCTTGCGTGGGAGCTCGACCCCTCGAGCAGCGAATGGCTCAGCGATACGACTCCCGAGACGCGTGCCGCGATGCCCGAGCGCTCGTATGTCTACCTGACCGTGGCCGAGAATACGACCTACGCCGCCCGCGAGGGTGTGCTGCGGGTGACGGGCGAGGGCGCCGGGACGCGCGAAATCACCATCGCCCAGCTGCAGAACGATGCCATTCTCATCGATGCCGAGAGCTATCCGGTCGAGCCCGAGGGCGGAGTCGTCACCGTGCAGGTCGACGCCAACGTCGACTACACGGTCGAGATTCCGTCGGAGGCCGCTTCGTGGTGCCGCCATACGGCGAGCGAGGAGGTTTCGGGTGAGGGCCCCCTGCGCCGGACGGTCGAGAAATTCGAGATTGACGAGGCTTCGATGACGCGCAACGTCGTGGTGGTGCTGCGTGCCGTCGGGGGAGAGGCCAAGGCCGAGGTGAACATTTCGCAGATTGTCGAGTCCGAGGCGGCGATTGTCGACGTGCCCGATGCCAATTTCCGCAACTTCCTCCTTCAGGAAGGCTATGTGGTGACGGCCGACGGTACGAAGTGCCAGCTTACGGATGCCGGCATGGAGCTTACGTCGATGAACTGCAGCGGCCGCAACATCGAGTCTCTGGCCGGTATCGAGGGCTTCACGAAGCTTGAGTCGCTCGACTTCACCAACAACATGGTCAAGAAGGTCGACCTGTCGGCCAATACGCTGCTCAGCGACCTGAAGTTCGAGACCAACCCCGTCGAGGAGATGAACCTGGGCGACGCTCCGGTGATGATGGTCGACATCTCGGCGACGAAACTCCAGGTCGGCGAGAACTGGTGGGAGATGGTCGTACCTTCGAAGTTCACCCTCATCAGCTCTCAGCCGCTCGAGGTGAAGGCAGGCGACAACTGCGTCTGCACGAAGTTCGACATGACGCAGGTACCCAACCTCAAGCGTATCGACGTCTCCTACATCACCTACAGCGGCTACGTCCTTTACCTCAAACGGGGTGTCCATACGGAAGATGTGGTCTACCGCGGCGAAATCTCGTCGGTGGTAATCGAGTGGGTCGACTGATTCCGTCAAGGTTCCGTTTTTACAGCTTCGGGCGTCCGGTTTCAGAACCGGGCGCCCGTGCTTTTTTCCGGGGTGGCAGAGGCTCTTCCGGAACGTGTGCGCAATGTCCCGGCCGGATGTGTGAAACTACCGATTTTTTTGTATCTTTGTCCCGGACTTTGTCCGTATTAACCTACTAAAGACCTCAAATGAAACCGATGCATGCCCAATCGTCGAAACGCTCGCCGCTGGCGTGGGTGCCGACGCTCTATTTTGCCATGGGACTCCCGTTCGTGGTACTCAACATGGTTTCGGCGGTGATGTTCAAGGACCTTGAAATCTCCGACGCTCAGATTGCCTTCTGGACCTCGCTCATCATGTGGCCCTGGACCATCAAGTTTCTCTGGAGCCCCTTCCTTGAAATTTTCCGCAACAAGAAGTTCTTCGTCGTGCTGACCCAGCTGCTCAGCGGCGTGCTGTTCGGCCTGGGGGCGCTGGCGCTGCATCTGCCCTCGTTCTTCGCCATCACAATCGCCATCTTCGCCGTCATCGCCTTCAGCGGCGCGACGCACGACATTGCGGCCGACGGCGTCTACATGTCGGAACTCTCGACGCAGGACCAGGCCCGTTACATCGGTTGGCAGGGTGCCTTCTACAACCTGGCCAAACTGGTCGCCACGGGCGGTCTGGTGTGGTTCGCCGGGTGGCTCTTCAACCGCTTTGCACCCGAGGCGGCGAGTGACGTGGCCGCCTACCGCCATGCCTGGACCATCGTGCTGGTGATTCTGGGCGGCATCATGGTCGCCGCCGGTCTGTGGCACATCCGCGTCCTGCCGTTGGGCGGCGCTCCCGCAACGGGAGCCCATTCGCTGCGCGAGGGCCTCGACGGGCTGCGCGAGGTCATCACCTCGTTCTTCTCGAAACGCCACATCTGGTACTACATCGCCTTCATCATCCTCTACCGTTTGGGCGAGGGCTTCGTGATGAAAATCGTCCCGCTCTTCCTCAAGGCCGATACCTCCATCGGCGGTCTGGGGCTGAGCAACCAGCAAATAGGCCTCTACTACGGCTCGTTCGGCGCCGGCGCCTTCCTGCTGGGTTCGCTGCTGGCCGGCTACTTCATCGCGGGCCGCGGCCTGAAGCGGACGCTTTTCACGCTCTGCTGCATCTTCAACATCCCCTTTGCGGTCTATGCGCTGCTGGCCTTTTTCCAGCCCTCGTCGATGTGGCTGGTGGCCGGCGGCATCGTCCTGGAGTACTTCGGCTACGGTTTCGGCTTCGTCGGGCTCACGCTTTTCATGATGCAGCAGGTAGCCCCGGGCAAGCACCAGATGGCCCACTACGCCTTCGCGTCGGGCATCATGAACCTCTCGGTGATGGTCACCGGCATGGCCTCGGGTTTCCTGAGCGACCTTATGGGCTACAAGCTCTTCTTCATCGCCGTGATGTTCGCCACCATCCCCGCATTCCTCATCACGTGGTTCGTCCCCTTCACCCATCCCGACGGCAAGGAGGTCTCGTCGGCCGAACTGAACGAGGAGCTGAAGAACGACTGACATATCCGGCGACGGCCGGATTCGAAAAACAACAGAATAGGACAACAATAACCATAAACAAGCGTAAACTCATGAACAACAATCTGAAAATCGCAGGTCCGGCGCTTCCGGACATGCCGTGGGAGGAGCGTCCCGCCGGCTCGAAAGAGGTCCTCTGGCGCTATTCGGCCAACCCGATTATCCCGCGCAACCTGCTGTCGACGTCGAACAGCATCTTCAACTCGGCAGTCGTTCCCTTCAAGAACGGCAAGTACAACTATGTGGGCGTGTTCCGTTGCGACGACACCAATCGCCGGATGCGTATCCACGTAGGCTTCTCGGTCAACGGCATCGACTGGGACATCGAGGAGGAGGATTTCCACCTCGAGGGCGCCGACCCCGAAGTGGGCGAGTGGGTTTACGGGTACGACCCGCGCGTGGCCAAGATTGACGACAAGTACTACGTGACGTGGTGCAACGGCTACCACGGCCCCACCATCGGCGTGGCCTGGACGACCGACTTCAAGACCTTCCACCAGCTGGAGAACGCCTTCCTGCCCTACAACCGCAACGGCGTGATGTTCCCCCGCAAAATCAACGGCAAGTTCGCCATGCTGTCGCGTCCGAGCGACACGGGCCACACCCCCTTCGGCGACATCTTCTATTCGGAGAGCCCCGACATGGAGTACTGGGGCCACCACCGCCACGTGATGTCGCCCGCAGCATTCGAAGTGAGCGCATGGCAGTGCATGAAAATCGGTGCGGGTCCGATTCCCATCGAGACCTCGGAGGGCTGGCTGCTCTTCTACCACGGCGTGCTTCGCTCGTGCAACGGCTATGTCTATGCCTTCGGTTCGGCGCTGCTCGACCTCGACCAGCCCTGGAAGGTGCTCGCCCGCAGCGGCCCGTATCTGATTACGCCGCAGATGCCCTACGAGTGCATGGGCGACGTGCCCAACGTCACCTTCCCCTGCGCGGCGCTGCATGACCCCGAGACGGGCCGTGTGGCAGTCTACTACGGTTGCGCCGATACGGTGACGGGTCTGGCATTCGGCTATATCCCCGAGATTGTCGAATTCACGAAGAAGAACTCAATCCTGTAGGCCGATGAAACGGACGCTTTGGCTCGCGGCGCTCGCGGCTGCGCTCACGGTTGCTCCCCTTGCTGCGCAGGAACCGGCCGATTACGTCAATCCGTTCATCGGTACGACCAATTTCGGCACGACCAACCCCGGTGCGGTCTGCCCCAACGGCATGATGTCGGTGGTTCCCTTCAACGTGATGGGGTCCGAACTGAACCGCTACGACAAGGATGCCCGCTGGTGGTCGACGCCCTACGAGTACTACAACAAGTTCTTTACCGGCTTTTCGCACGTGAACCTCAGCGGCGTGGGATGCCCCGAAATGGGCTCCCTGCTGCTGATGGCCACCACGGGGCCGCTCGAGGTGGACTACCACCGCTACGGCAGCGAGTATTCGCGCGAAACGGCAACGCCGGGCTACTACTCGAACTTCCTGGACAAGTACGGCATCCTGGCGGAGGTGTCGGCCACGCTGCGCAGCGGCGTGACGCGCTTCACCTTCCCGGCCGGCGAGAGCCACATCCTGCTCAACCTGGGCGAGGGCCTGACCAATGAGTCGGGAGCCTTCGTGCGTCGGGTGAGCGATACGGAAATCGAAGGTACGAAGCTGCTGGGCACCTTCTGCTACAACCCGCAGGCGGTCTTCCCGATTTACTTTGTCATGCGTGTGAGCAAGCGCCCCGAGGCGGTGGGCTACTGGAAGATGCAGCCTCCGAAGCAGGGTGTCGAGGCCGAATGGGACAAGGACAACGGCCGCTACAAGCTCTATACGCGTTACGGTAAGGAAATTGCCGGCGACGACATCGGCGTCTGGTTCACTTACCAAACGGCCGAGGGCGAGCAGATTGAGGTGCAGATGGGCGTATCTTTCGTCTCGATGGAGAACGCCCGCATGAACCTCGACGCCGAGCAGCAGGGCAAGGATTTCGACGCCGTACGCGCCGAGGCCCGCGCCCGCTGGAACGACGACCTGGGACGCATCCGCGTCGAGGGCGGGTCGCACGAGCAGCGCGAGGTCTTCTACACGGGCCTCTACCACGCGCTCATCCATCCCAACCTGCTGCAGGACGTCAACGGTGAGTATCCCGCCATTGAGAGCTCCGAAATCCGTACGACGAAGGGTGACCGCTATACGGTCTTCTCGCTGTGGGACACCTACCGCAACGTGCATCAGCTCATGACGCTGGTCTATCCCGAGCGTCAGCTCGAGATGGTGCGCTCGATGGTCGATATCTACAAGGAGTGGGGCTGGATGCCCAAGTGGGAGCTCTTCGGCCGCGAGACCTTCACGATGGAGGGCGACCCCGCCATTCCGGTCATCGTCGACACGTGGATGAAGGGGTTGCGCGACTTCGACGTCGAGACCGCCTACGAAGCCTTCCTCAAGTCGGCGACCACGCCCGGTGCGCAGAACAAGCTGCGTCCCGACATCGACCCCTACATCGAGCGGGGCTATGTGCCGCTGGGCTTCTATGCCAAGGACCTGGCGGGCGATGCCTCCGTGTCGCATGCGCTCGAGTATTACATCGCCGACCATGCCCTCTCGCGTCTGGCCGATTCGCTGGGCCGCGAGGAGGATGCCCGTCTTTTCCGCCAGCGTTCGCTGGGCTACCGCCACTACTACGACAAGGAGTACGGTACGCTGCGTCCCATCACGCAGGATGGTAGCTTCCTCACCCCCTTCGACCCGAAGGCGGGCGAGAACTTCACCGCTGCACCGGGCTTCCACGAGGGCTCGGCCTGGAACTATACGTTCTACGTGCCGCACGACGTCGAGGGCCTGGCCCGTCTTATGGGCGGCAAGCGCAAGTTCGTAGACAAGCTTCAGATGGTCTTCGACACGGGCCTCTACGACCCGGCCAACGAGCCCGATATCGCCTATGCCTACCTCTTCAGCTATTTCAAGGGCGAGGAGTGGCGTACGCAGCGCGAGGTGCGCCGTCTGACCGAGAAGTATTTCACGACGCAGCCCGACGGCATCCCCGGCAACGACGATACGGGCACGATGTCCACCTGGGCCGTCTTCTCGATGATGGGTCTCTATCCCGACTGCCCGGGCGAGCCCTTCTATACGCTCACCTCGCCCGTCTTCGACAAGGTGACCATCCGTCTCGACCCGCGTTTCTACGGGCGCGACGAACTGGTCATCGAGACGCGCGACAATGCTCCCGACAACATCTACATCGGCTCGATGACCCTGGGCGGCAAGCCGCTGCACAAGTACCGCATCAGCCATGACGAACTGCTGCGGGGCGGTACGTTGACCTTCGACCTTCGGAAGGAGCACCGATAGAAGAGAGGAAACCTTAAAAAACAACACGATTACACCATGAAACTCAGAACCATTTCCATCATAGGCGCCGCGCTCGCCGCGGTTGCCTGTGGCAAGGCTCCCCAGAGCGATTCGCTGACGCAGTGGGTCGACATGCGCATCGGTACGGGCGGCCACGGCCACGTCTTCATGGGCGCCAGCGTCCCCTACGGCGCCGTACAGCTCGGCCCCACGAGTATTCCCCAGTCGTGGGACTGGTGTTCGGGCTACCATGCTTCCGATACGACCGCCATCGGATTTTCGCACACGCATCTCAACGGTACGGGTATCGGCGACCTGTTCGACGTGACGGTGATGCCCGTCATCGGCGAGGTGACCTACGCCCGCGGAACGGAGGAGGAGCCGCAGTCGGGCCTCTGGTCCTACTTCAGCCATGCCGACGAGGTGGCCCGTCCGGGCTACTACCGCACGCGTCTGCTGCGCTACGGCATCGATGCCGAGCTGACGGCGACCAACCGTGTGGGTCTGCACCGATATACCTTCCCCGCGTCGGAGGAGGCAGCCGTGGTCTTTGACCTGGAGAACGGCGGCTGCTGGGACAAGGCTACCGAAACCCGTCTGGAGGCCGAAGGCGACCGTACGATAACGGGTTACCGCTACTCGACGGGCTGGGCCAAGGACCAGAAAATCTACTTCGCTGCCGAATTCTCGAAGCCCTTCGCTTCGTTCGAACTCAAGGGCGAGAACAACATGTACGGCCGCGCATCGTTCGTAACGGCCGACGGTGAGGGGCTGCTGCTCAAGGTGGCCATCTCGCCCGTCTCGGTCGAGAATGCGAAGGAGAACCTCGCCGCCGAGCTGCCGGGCTGGGATTTCGAGGCCACGGCTCAGGCTGCCGATGCCGCCTGGAACGGCGAGCTGGGCAAGGTGCGCATCGAGACCGTCGACGAGTCTGCCCGCCGGATTTTCTACACGGCTCTCTACCACACGATGGTTGCCCCCTCGACCTTCTGCGACGTGAACGGCGACTACCGCGGCGCCGACGGCAAGAACTACAACGCCGGCAGCCAGCATGTCTATACGACCTTTTCGCTGTGGGACACCTATCGCGCCGCTCAGCCGCTGATGACGATTCTCCATCCCGAGAAGATGGCCGACATCGCCGCGACGATGGTCAACATCTACAAGCAGCAGGGCAAGTTGCCCGTATGGCACCTGGTCGGCAACGAGACCGACTGTATGGTGGGCAATCCGGGCATCTGTGCGCTGGCCGACGCCGTGCTGAAGGGCTACGTGGCCGACCGTGAGGAGGCTTACGAGGCACTGAAGGCTTCGGCGATGGTTCCCGAACGGGGTATGGACCTGCGCATGCAGTACGGCTACATTCCTTGCGACCTCTACAACGAGGCGGTTGCCTGCGACCTGGAGTATGCGCTTTCGGACTGGACCGTGGCCCAGGTGGCCCGCGAGCTGGGCAAGGAGGAGGACTATGCCTATTTCCTCGAGCGCAGCAAGTCCTACCGCCACCTCTTCGACCCCGAGACGCACTTCCTGCGCGGCCGTGACTCGAAGGGCGGCTGGCGTACGCCGTTCAACCCCTTCTCATCGGTTCACCGCGAGGATGACTACTGTGAGGGCAACGCCTGGCAGTACACGTGGCTCGTGCCCCACGATGTCGAAGGACTCATCGAGTGCTTCGGTTCGAAGGAGGCCTTCACCGCCAAACTCGATTCGCTCTTCACCGTAAGTTCGGAGATTGCCGGCGCCGCATCGCCCGACATTTCGGGTCTCATCGGGCAATATGCCCACGGCAACGAGCCGAGCCACCATGTACTCTATTTCTATACGATGATTGGCCAGCCCTGGAAGACGGCCGACAAGGTGCGCGAAGTACTCGCGACGCTTTACCACGACCAGCCCGACGGACTCTCGGGCAACGAGGACGTGGGTCAGATGTCGGCGTGGTATGTCCTCTCGTCGCTGGGCATGTATCAGGTCGAGCCGGCCGGCGGCCGCTACTTCTTCGGTTCGCCGCTCTTCGACCGTGCCGAGTTGAAGGTTCGCGACGGCGTGCTGACCGTCGTGGCGCACAACAATTCGGCCGAGAACCGCTACATCCAGGGCATCAGGCTCAACGGTGCGGAATACGACAAGCCCTTCATCGACTTCGAGTCGATTGCCCGGGGCGGTGTGCTCGAGTTCGAGATGGGCTCCGAGCCGAAGGTATGGTATGAACTCTAAACGAATCGACTTTTGCCGATGAAAATCATGTATTGGGCACTTTCGGTGCTCGCATTGGCTGCAACCTCCTGCTGCGCACCCTCGCGGGGCGCAGAGGAGGTTGTCCGCCCTTCGGAATATGTCTCGACGCTCGTCGGGACTCAGTCCGACTATTCGCTCTCGGCCGGCAACACCTATCCGGCCATCGCCCTGCCGTGGGGCATGAACTTTTGGACGCCGCAGACGGGCCGCATGGGCGACGGATGGACCTACACCTACGGGGCCCATACGCTCCGCGGTTTCAAGCAGACGCACCAGCCCTCGCCGTGGATTAACGACTACGGCCAGTTCTCGGTGATGCCCGTGCGCGGCAACGACAAACTGGATGAGGAGTCGCGCCAGAGCTGGTTCTCGCACCAGGCGGAGCAGGCGCGCCCCTATTATTACTCGGTCTACCTGGCCGACCACGACGTCAAGGCAGAGGTGGCTCCCACCGAGCGGGCGGCCATCCTGCGCTTTACCTTCCCCGAATCGGAGGAGTCGGGCGTGGTGGTCGACGCCTTCGACCGCGGGTCGTGCATCGAGATGGTCGACGACCACACGCTGGCCGGCTATACGACGCGCAACAGCGGCGGCGTGCCCGACAACTTCCGCAACTACTTCATCCTGCGATTCGACAAACCCTTCTCGGGTATCGAGCTGACCGACTCGCCGGCGAACTACAAGGCGGGCAGCCGGGTGCTCTATCCCGAGGGCGGCAAGCGCGTCGAGGGCGAGCATGCCGTGGCCAAGGTGCACTTCGCCACCGTGCGCGGCGAGCAGGTCAACGTGCGGGTCGCCTCGTCGTTCATCTCGGCGGAGCAGGCCGTGCGCAACCTCGAGAGCGAGCTGGGCGAGGATGACTTCGAGACCGTCAAGGCCAAGGCGCAGCAGCGCTGGGACGACGTGCTGGGCCGCATCCGTGTCGAGGGCGGTAGCGACGAGCAGATGCGCACCTTCTATTCGTGCCTCTACCGTTCGACGCTCTTCCCGCGCAAGTTCTACGAACTCGATGCCGAGGGCAACCCCATCCACTACAGTCCCTACAACGGCGAGGTGCGCCCGGGATACATGTATACCGACACCGGTTTCTGGGATACGTTCCGCTGCCTCTTCCCGCTGCTCAACCTGGTCTATCCGTCGGTCAACGCCGAAATCCAGGCCGGACTGGCCAACGTGGCGCGCGAAAACGAGCTGCTGCCCGAGTGGGCGAGCCCGGGCCATCGCGGCTGCATGGTGGGCAACAACTCCGCCTCGGTGGTCTCCGACGCCGTGGTGAAGGGCATCGTCACCGATTCGGCCGACCTCGCGAAGCTCTACGAGGCGATGGTCTATGCCACCGAGCATGTCCATCCCGAGGTTTCGTCGTCGGGCCGCTGGGGCCATGAGTACTACAACGAGCTGGGATACGTTCCCTACGACGTCAACATTCCCGAGAACGTGGCCCGTACGCTCGAGTATGCCTACGACGACTGGTGCATCCTGCAGACGGCCAAGCGGCTGGGCCGTCCGGCCGAGGAGCAGGAGCGGTGGGCGCTGCGCGCGAAGAACTACCGCAACGTCTTCGACCCCGAGACGCACCTCATGCGCGGCCGCAATGCCGACGGTTCGTTCCAGAGCCCCTTCAGCCCCTACAAGTGGGGCGACGCCTTCACCGAAGGCAACGCATGGCACTACACCTGGTCGGTGTTCCACGACGTCGAGGGTCTGGCGCGTCTTATGGGCGGCCGCGAAGCCTTCGCCGAGATGCTCGATTCGGTCTTCGTCGTTCCGCCTGTCTACGACGACAGCTACTACGGCTTCCGGATTCACGAAATCACCGAGATGCAGGTGGCCAACATGGGCAACTACGCCCACGGCAACCAGCCGGCGCAGCACATGATTTACCTCTACAACTACGCCGGCCAGCCCTGGAAGGCGCAGTGGTGGACGCGCGAGGTGATGGACCGCCTCTATTCGGCGCGTCCCGACGGATACTGCGGCGACGAGGACAACGGACAGACGTCGGCCTGGTATGTCTTCTCGGCGCTGGGATTCTATCCCGTGTGTCCCGCTTCGGACGAATATGTCCTCGGGTCGCCCCTCTTCCCGCGTGCAACCGTCATGCTGGAGAACGGCGCCGAACTGGTCATCGAAGCCGAGGGCAACGCGCCTTCGCGCCGGTATATCGCATCGGCCGAGGTCGACGGCAAGCCCTATACGCACAATTTCCTCCGTCATTCGGAGCTGGTGAAGGGTGCGCGGGTGCGTCTGACGATGTCCGGGGAGCCCAATACCACGCGCGGAACGGCCGAGGAGGATGCCCCCTATTCGTTCAGCCGCGAGGATTGTCGATAATTTGTCGATAGAATGTCGTCCGTTATTTTGAAAGTTGTCCGGAAAACCGTACTTTTGTAACGTTGTTTTGACCATTGACAGGTTTTATCCGGACGAATTCATGACGAAAATCGGCAATAACGACCGGCGTGAGCGCAGAAGACGACAGGGGTTCTCCTCTGTCTTTCACTCCCGGGTGCACCGGATGCAACCGATACAGTGCGCAGTCCAGCAGGAGCAGCAAGCCTCCTGCGCTCTGTGCGGATAGATAGGACCGCCATAACAAGTATGTTGTGGCGGTCTGTCTTTGTATTTCCCGCAATGCGGGTGTCGGGGCGCGTCCGAATCACGGATTCGGTCGGCGGCTGAAGTCTCGATGCTGCCGGCCGAACGGCGTTTCGGCCCGGCGCCGGGCCGGAGCCGATAAGCCCGCAAGGGGCGCGGGGCGAAGCCGAGGAGCTCCGGGCAGGGCGAGACAGAGTGCAGAACTTCCGGCAGGGGCCGGGCCGGAGCCGATGAGCCCGCAAGGGGCGCGGGGTGAAGCCGAGGGGCTCCGGACTGGACGAGGCTGAGTGCAGTACTCCCGGCAGGGGCCGGAGGGAGCCGATGAGCCCGCAAGGGGCGCGGGGCGAAGCCGATGGCCCGCACGGGGGCCGGAGAATCCCGAGAGCCGGAGTGTTTGGCCTCCCGGCTGAGCGGAAGAGAACGGAGAACAGAAACAAAAAACGATAAAAAACAGAGAGGATATGAAGGTCGGAGTAATCATGGGTTCGACGAGCGATTACGAGGTAATGGCCGATGCAGTGGCCATGCTCGAACAGTTCGGCGTCGAATACGAAAAGCGGGTGGTGAGCGCTCACCGTACGCCCGATTTGCTGTGCGAATATGCCAAGACTGCCCGCAGCCGCGGACTGGGCGTCATCATCGCCGGGGCGGGCGGTGCAGCCCATCTGCCGGGTATGGTCGCCTCGATGACGACGCTGCCCGTCGTGGGTGTGCCCGTCAAGTCGCGTGCATTGAACGGTCTGGATTCGCTGCTCTCCATCGTGCAGATGCCGGCGGGCGTTCCCGTAGCGACGACGGCCATCAACGGAGCGAAGAATGCGGCGCTGATTGCCGTGTCGATTCTGGCGCTGCAGGATGCGGCGCTGGCCGAGAAACTCGAGGCTTTCCGTGCCAAGCAGACGGCCGACGTGCTGCGCGCCGAACTCTGAACCCAAGCGCGGCGCTCCGCCGAGGAGCCCGCATAACACGTGACATCGAACCGGAAATGAATGCAACGAAAACCATCGGAATCATCGGCGGCGGACAGCTGGGCCTGATGATTGCCGAGCAGGCCCACCTGCTGGGCGCGCGCGTCGTCTGCCTCGACCCGGCGGCCGACGCCCCGGCCTTTGCCGTTTGCGACGACCGCATCGTGGGCCGTTTCGACGACCCGCAGGCGGTCGAGGAGCTCTGCCGCCGTGCCGACGTGGTGACCTACGAATTCGAGAACGTCCCGGGCGACATCCTCATCCCGCTGGTCGAGCGTTACAACATCCCGCAGGGCTATCGCCCGCTCTACGATTCGCAGGACCGTCTGCGCGAAAAGGACAATGCCCGCAACAACGGACTGCTCACGCCCCGCTATGCGGCCGTCGACGACGAGGCGTCGCTGCGCGCGGCCGTCTCATCGCTCGGCCTGCCGGCCGTGCTGAAGACCCGTACGCTGGGCTACGACGGCCACGGTCAGGCGGTGCTGCGCTCCGAGGAGGATATCCTGCGTGCGCTCCCCATGCTGACGGTCCCCTGCATCCTGGAGGAGTTCGTCCCCTTCGACTTCGAGGCCAGCATCGTGATGGTCAGCGACGGACGGCAGGTGGTGAGCTTCCCCGTGGGGCGCAACGTCCACCGCGACGGGATTCTCGACCTCTGTTTCGTGCCGGCCGAGATGTCGGACGAGCTGCTCGGCCGCATGAAGCAGCTCAGTGCGGAGTTCATGCGGCGGTGCGGCTATGAGGGAATCCTCGCCATCGAGTACTTTGTCCGCGACGGCGAATTCTACTTCAACGAAATGGCCCCGCGTCCCCACAACAGCGGCCACTATACCATCGAGGGGTGTACGACCAACCAGTTCCGCGAACTGGTGCGCTACCTGCTGGGCATGCCGTTGGAGGAGCCCCGGCTGGTTGCCCCGACGGTCATGAAGAACATCCTGGGACAGGACCTCGAGGAGGCCCGGCGCATTGCCGCCGAGGGGCACGAAGGGGCCTATGTCCACATCTACGGCAAGACGGAGAGCCGTCCCAAGCGCAAAATGGGCCACATCACCTTCGTGGGGATGACGCCCGAGCGTTACGAACGCGAGTGGAGCGACCGCTTCGTGCGGTAGTCCGCCGCCCCGATGGCCGGGCAGGGGCATGACACCGTTTCCGCCGGGCCGTGAAAACCGAGGATAAGAAACAAACGAGCATACATGAAAACGTCCAATTACCGAATTTTTGTCGAGAAGCGTCCCCGCTTCCGCGTCGAGGCGGAGAGCCTTCGCCGGGAGCTGAACGCCAACCTGAATCTGCACATCGCCGAGCTGCGTCTGCTGAACGTCTACGATTTGTTCGGCTTCACGGAAGAGCTGCTCGAGAAGAGCCGCTACCGCGTCTTCGGCGAGGTGGTGACCGATACGGTGACCGATGCGTGCGACCTTGAGGGCCGCAAGTACATCGCCGTGGAGTTCCTCCCCGGCCAGTTCGACCAGCGCGCCGCGTCGGCCATCGACTGCGTGCGGCTGATTGACCCTTCGGCCCGGGTCAATATCCGTTCGGCCAAGTTGCTGCTCTTCGACGACGGTGTCACCGAAGAGGAGCTGGCCCGCATCCGCCACTACTACATCAATGCCGTCGAGTCGCGCGAAAAGGACCTCGGCCGGCTGACCGACCTCGAGCATGCCGAGGTGAAGCCCGTGCCGGTGCTCGAAGGCTTCCGCCAGATGGGCGAGGAGGAGCTGGAGCCCTATTGCAAGCGCTTCGGTCTGGCGATGAACGCCGACGACCTGCGCGAGGTGGTCAACTACTTCCGCCGCGAGGGCCGCGACCCCTATGAGACCGAACTCCGGATTCTCGACACCTACTGGAGCGACCACTGCCGCCACACCACCTTCACGACCCAGCTCGACAACATCACGGTCGAGGAGTCGTTCGTGCGCGGCGACATCGAGGAGTCGCTTGCGCTCTACCTGCGCATCCGCCGCGAACTGGGCCGCGAGCAGAAGAGCATCTGCCTGATGGACCTGGCCACCATCGGCGCCCGCTACCTGCGCAAGAACGGACTGCTGGAGGACCTCGAGGTGAGCGACGAGAACAACGCCTGCTCGGTCTATGTCGATGTCGACGTCGACGGACGGACGGAGCGCTGGCTGCTGCAGTTCAAGAACGAAACCCACAACCACCCGACCGAAATCGAGCCCTTCGGCGGTGCGTCGACCTGTCTGGGCGGCGCCATCCGCGACCCGCTGTCGGGCCGCAGCTACGTCTACCAGGCGATGCGCGTGACGGGTGCGGGCAACATCTACCAGAAGGTGAGCGACACGCTGCCGGGCAAGCTGCCGCAGCGGGTCATCACCCACAAGGCCGCGGCCGGCTACTCGAGCTACGGCAACCAGATTGGTCTGGCTACGACCCACGTGCGCGAGGTATACCACGAGGGCTATGTGGCCAAGCGTCTCGAGGTGGGCGCCGTCGTGGGCGCCGTCAAGGCCGAATCGGTCCGCCGCGAGAAGCCGCTGCCGGGCGACGTCATCCTGATGCTGGGCGGCCGTACGGGCCGTGACGGTATCGGCGGAGCGACCGGCTCGTCGAAGGAGCACAACGCCAAGTCGCTCGAGACGTGCGGCAGCGAGGTGCAGAAGGGCAACGCCCCCGAGGAGCGCAAGCTCGAGCGGCTCTTCCGCCGTCCCGAGGTGACGCGCCTCATCAAGAAATCGAACGACTTCGGCGCCGGCGGTGTCAGCGTCGCTATCGGCGAGCTGGCCGACGGTCTGGATATCCACCTCGACCGCGTGCGGGTGAAGTACAGCGGTCTGAACGCGACGGAGCTGGCCATCAGCGAGTCGCAGGAGCGTATGGCCGTGGTGGTCGAGGCGAAGGATGCCGAGGAGTTCATGAAGTACTGCCGCGAGGAGAACATCGAGGTGGTGCAGGTGGCCGAGGTGACCGACACGGCGCGCATGCGGATGTACAACGGCGACCGCCTGGTGGTCGACCTCTCGCGCGAATTCATCGACAGCGCCGGCGCCAAGCACTATGCCGAGGCGCGCATCGGCCGTGTCGAGCAGCGCAACCCCTTCCGCCGCGAGCTGCCGGGTGCGACGCTGGCCGAGAAGATGGCTGCCGACCTGAGCGACGACAACGTCCTCTCGCAGCGTGGCCTCATCGAGATGTTCGACTCCTCGATTGGCCGCTCGACGGTGCTCATGCCCTTCGGCGGACGGACGCAGGGGAGTGAGACCCAGGTCTCGGTGCAGAAACTCCCGACCGACGGCTATACCGATACGGCCAGCATCATGGCCTTCGGCTACAACCCCTTCCTCGCATCGTGGAGCCCCTACCACGGGGCAGCCTATGCCGTGGTCGAGGCCGCAGCGAAGGTGGTGGCCGCAGGTGCCCGCTACGACCGGATGCGCTACTCCTATCAGGAGTATTTCGAACGCATGACCAAGAACCCGACCTCGTGGGGCAAGCCGCTCGGTGCGCTGCTCGGCGCACTGCGCATGCAGGTGGAGCTGGGACTCCCCTCCATCGGCGGCAAGGACTCCATGTCGGGAACCTTCCAGGATATCAACGTGCCCCCCATGCTGATGGCCTTCGGCATCACGACGGTCGATGCGCGGCACGTCATCTCGACCGATTTCAAGCGGCCGGGCAACCGCCTCTACCTCGTGCGCCATACGCCCACGGAGAGCTACATGCCCGACACGGCGCAGCTGAAGCGTAACTTCGGCTTCGTGAGCGAAGGCATCGAGCGGGGCGATATCCTCTCGGCGTGGGCCGTCGGCTTCGGCGGCGTGGCCGAGGGTCTGGCCAAGATGGCCTTCGGCAACCGCATCGGCGCACGGGTGGAGATGGACGAGCAGGCGCTGTTCGACTACGCCTACGGCTCGATTCTTGTCGAGAGCGCCGTCGAGCTGAACCATCCTTCGGTCGAGCTGCTGGGCGAGACCGTTGCCGACGAGGCGCTGACCGTCAACGGCGTGCGCATGCCGCTCGACGAGCTCTACCGCGCCAATACCGAAAAGTTCGCCTCGGTCTATCCCGACAAGGGCGACAACCACGCCGAGGTGGTTGAGACCACGCCCGAGCGCCGTACGTTCCGCTACGGCGGCGAGGCGGTCGAGCATCCGGTGGCTTACCTGCCGGTCTTCCCCGGAACGAACTGCGACTACGATACGGCCAAGGCCTTCCGCCTGGCGGGTGCCGAGGTGACCACGAGCGTGCTGTGCAACCTCGAGGGCGACGACATCCTGCGGTCGATTCACCAGATGAAGGAGCACATCTCGCGCTGCCACATCTTCGTGCTGAGCGGCGGCTTCTCGGCCGGCGACGAGCCCGACGGCAGCGGCAAGTTCATCGTCAATGTGCTGAACAACGCCGAAATCGCCGCCGAGATTCATGCGCTGCTCGACCGCGGAGGTCTGATTCTGGGTATCTGCAACGGCTTCCAGGCGCTGGTGAAGTCGGGCCTGCTTCCCTATGGACGGCTCGGCCGCGTGACCGAATCCTCGCCGACGCTCTTCCGCAACGACATCAACCGCCACGTCTCGCAGATTGTCACCACGCGTGTGGCATCGCTCAATTCGCCCTGGCTGGCCGGATTCGAACTGGGCGAGCTGCACTCGATTGCCGTCAGCCACGGCGAGGGCAAATTCGTGGTGAGCGACGAGCTGGCCCGCGAACTCTTCGACAACGGTCAGGTGGCCTTCCAGTATGCCGACCCCGAGGGCCGCGCTACGGCCGAGGCTCCCTACAACCCCAACGGTTCGAATTTCGCCATCGAGGGCATCATCTCGCGCGACGGCCAGATTCTGGGCAAGATGGGCCATACGGAGCGTTGGGAGGAGAACCTCTTCAAGAACATCGCGGGCAACCGCGAGCAGGCCATCTTCCGCAACGCGGTGAACTACTTCCGCAAGCGGTAGCGGCTGCGGGGGGCTGCTGCCCCCTCCCGAAAGACAGGATACAAGGTAACACAACAACAAGAAACAGAAAATCAGATAGATTCCATGCAAAAGCTCGAAATGCTTTACGAAGGTAAGGCCAAGCAGGTTTTCGGCACGGATGACCCCGACCTCATCATCATCCGTTATACGGATGCGGCGACGGCGTTCAACAACATCAAGAAGGCGACCATCGAGAACAAGGGCGTGCTCAACAACGCCATCTCGACGCTCATCTTCGAGGAGCTGCACAAGGCGGGTATCAAGACGCACTATGTCCGCACGCTCAACGAACGCGAGCAGCTGTGCCGTCGGGTGGAGATTATTCCGCTGGAGGTCATCGTCCGCAACGTCATCGCCGGTTCGATGTCCCAGCGCCTCGGCATCGAGGAGGGCACCAAGCCGTCGAACGTGATTTACGACATCTGCTACAAGCGCGACGAGCTGGGCGACCCGCTCATCAACGACCACCACGCCGTGGCTCTGGGCCTCGTGACCTACGAGGAGCTGGACCGCATCTACCGGATGGCGGCCCGCATCAACGAGGTGCTCAAGGCTCTTTTCGCCAAGATGAACATCAACCTCGTGGATTTCAAGGTGGAGTTCGGCCGTACGTCCGACGGCGAAATCATCCTGGCCGACGAGGTGTCGCCCGATACGTGCCGTCTGTGGGACATGACCACCAACGAGCGGCTCGACAAGGACCGCTTCCGCCGCGACCTGGGCCGCGTGCGCGAAGCCTATGAAGAGATTCTGACCCGTCTGAAAAAAATCTGTGAATAAGATGATACGGAAGATACAAGACCGTGAATTGCACGAGGAGTGCGGTGTGTTCGGCGTCTTCGGAGTGCCCAACGCCGCCTCGCTGACCTATTACGGACTCCATGCCCTGCAGCATCGCGGGCAGGAGGGTGCCGGAATCGTTGCCGTCGATGCGGAGAAGAATTTCCGCCGCATCAAGGGCGCCGGACTTGTGACCGAGGTGTTCGACGAGTCGAAGCTCTCCACGCTCCGGGGCGACATGGCCATCGGCCACGTACGCTATACGACATCGGGCGGCAGCGGCTCGGAGAACATCCAGCCCTTCCTGTTCCGCCACAATTCGGGCGACTTCGCCCTGGCGCACAACGGCAATATCGTCAACTCGCAGCTGCTGCGCGATTACCTCGAGAACCGGGGCAGCCTCTTCCAGTCGACCTCCGACAGCGAAATCCTGGCCCACCTCATCAAGAAGGAGACCCGCTACCACGACCGTCCGCGCATCTTCTCGATTATCGATGCGCTGAACATGCTCGAGGGAGCCTTCGCCTTCCTCATCATGACGGGCAACCGCATCTATGCCTGCCGCGACAAGTACGGCCTGCGCCCCCTCTCCATCGGACGTCTGGGCGACGGATACGTGCTCAGCAGCGAGACCTGCGCCTTCGACGTCATCGGCGCCGAGTTCCTGCGCGACGTCGAGCCGGGTGAAATCGTCACCATCGACGAAAAGGGCATCCGCAGCCGCGACTACTCGATGTACAAGCGCCACGAGATGTGTTCGATGGAGTACATCTACTTCGCGCGTCCCGACAGCGATATCGAGGGGTGCAACGTCCACGCCTACCGCAAGGAGTCGGGCCGTCTGCTCTTCGGCGAGGCGCCGGCCGAGGCCGACATCGTCGTGGGTGTCCCCGATTCGAGCCTCAGCGCCGCGATGGGCTATGCCGAGGCGAGCGGCCTTCCCTACGAGATGGGGCTTATCAAGAACAAGTACATCGGCCGCACCTTCATCCAGCCCTCGCAGGAGCTGCGCGAGAAGGGCGTGCGGATGAAGCTCTCGGCCGTGCGGACCATCGTCAAGGGGAAGCGCGTGGTGCTGGTCGACGACTCGATTGTGCGCGGCACGACCTCGCGGCGCATCGTGACGATGCTCAAGCAGGCGGGGGCCACCGAGGTGCACGTGCGCATTGCCAGCCCCGCGATGACCAACCCCTGTTTCTACGGGGTCGACACCTCGACCTACGAGGAGCTCATTTCGGCGCGTAAGGACTGTGCGGGCGTCTGCGCCGAAATCGGGGCCGATTCGCTGGCGTTCCTCTCGCCCGAGTCGCTGCTCCGTGCGGGCAACCGTCGGGAGCTCTGCATGGCCTGCTTCACGGGACACTATCCCACGGCGCTCTACAGCCGTGTGGAGGAGGCCAACAAGGAGTGCAAGTAATCGTATAATTTGAGAGTAAGAACCTTAAAAATCATATAAATTCATGGCTCAATCCTATGAAAAGGCCGGCGTGAATCTCGAAGCCGGATACGAAGTGGTGCGGCGCATCAAGAAGCATGTGGCATCGACCTCGCGCCCGGGTACGATGGGTAATATCGGCGCTTTCGGCGGTATGTTCGACCTGGCGTCGCTCGGCGTGAAGGAGCCTGTGCTGGTCAGCGGCACGGACGGCGTGGGCACGAAGCTCAAGCTGGCCTTCGAGATGGACAAGCACGACACCATCGGCATCGACGCCGTGGCGATGTGCGTCAACGACGTGCTGGCGCAGGGCGCCGAACCGCTGCTGTTCCTCGACTACGTGGCCGTGGGACACAACGAACCGCGTAAAATCGAGGCCATCGTGGCCGGTGTGGCCGAGGGCTGCCGTCAGGCGGGAGCCGCTCTGGTGGGCGGCGAGACGGCCGAGATGCCGGGCATGTATGCCGACGGCGAGTACGACATCGCCGGCTTCACGGTGGGTGTGGTCGAGAAGTCGAAGCTCATCGACGGTTCGAAGGTCAAGGCGGGCGACGTGCTGGTGGGCATCGCTTCGAGCGGCGTGCACTCGAACGGCTTCAGCCTGGTGCGCAAAATCGTGGCCGACAACTCGTTCGACCTCCACAAGGTCTATCCCGAGCTGTCGAACAGCCTGCTGGGCGAGGTGCTGCTCACGCCGACGAAAATCTATGTGAAGCAGGTGCTGGAGGTCATCCGCAACTGCGACGTGCACGGCATCAGCCACATCACGGGCGGCGGTTTCGACGAGAACATTCCCCGCATCCTGCACGACGGGCAGGGACTCGAAATCGAGGAGGGTACGTGGGAGATTCTCCCCGTCTTCCGCTTCCTCGAGAAGTACGGCAAGGTGCCTCACCGCGAGATGTTCAACATCTTCAACATGGGTATCGGCATGGTCATCGCGCTCGATGCATCGGAGGCGCAGCGGGCCATCGACATCCTGACGGCCGCAGGCGAGAAGGCCTCGGTCATCGGCCGTGTGACCGACACCGAAGGGGTCGTCATCCGGTAGCGTCATGAAGCATCGGATTGCGGTCTTCGCCAGCGGCAACGGCTCCAACTTCGAGGCCATAGCCACGGCCTGCGACACGGGTGTGCTGCAGGCCGAGGTGGCATTGCTGGTCTGCGACCGGCCCGGAGCCCGGGTCATCGGGCGGGCCGCGGCGCACGGTGTCGCAAGCTACGTCTTTTCGCCCAAGGAGTTCGCCTCGAAGGCCGATTTCGAGCGTGAAATCGTCCGGCGGCTCGACGAAGCGGGGGTGGAGCTGGTCTGCCTGGCCGGCTACATGCGCATCGTGGGCGAGACGCTGCTCGGGGCCTACGGCGGGCGGATGGTCAACCTCCATCCTTCGCTGCTGCCGGCCTTCCCGGGGGCGCATGCCATCGAGCAGGCGCTCGACTATGGCGTCAAGGTCTTCGGCGTGACCATCCACTGGGTCGATGCGACGCTCGACGGCGGACGCATCGTCGCGCAGCGCGCCTTCGCCTACGAAGGTCGGGATTTGGCCGAGCTGGAGGCGAAAATCCATGCCGTGGAGCATCCGCTCTATGTCGAGACCATCGCCCGTCTGCTCGGGAGGTGAGGACTGCCGGCGTGCGGGGCGTTGTCCCGTTGCGGCGGTGTGACGCTCATCGGGAGTGCGTGCAGAAGGCTGCGCGCGCATTGCTATTGAAAAACAACAAACAAAACAAACGATAGAAACGATATGCGAGCATTAATCAGCGTAAGCGACAAGACCGGCGTGGTCGATTTCGCCCGGGGGCTGCGGAGCCTCGGCTGGGAGGTCATCGCCACGGGCGGCACGATGAAACTGCTCCTTGAGAGCGGTGTCGAGGTAATCAACATCAGCGACGTGACGGGTTTCCCCGAAATCTGCGACGGCCGCGTGAAGACGCTCCATCCCAAGGTGCACGGAGGTCTGCTGGCCCGCCGCGACGACCCGTCGCACCTGGCGGCGCTCAAGGAGAACGGCATCGAATTCATCGACATGGTTTGCGTCAACCTCTATCCCTTCCGTCAGACCATCGCCAAACCCGACGTGAAGATGGAGGACGCCATCGAGAACATCGACATCGGCGGCCCGTCGATGCTGCGTTCGGCGGCCAAGAACTGGGCCGACGTGACGGTCGTGTGCGACCCGGCCGACTATGCCCCGGTGCTCGACGAACTGCGTGCGGAGGGCAAGACGCGTCGTGAAACGCGCCTGCGCCTCTCGGCCAAGGCCTATACCCACACGGCCGAGTACGATGCGATGATTGCCACCTACATGCGTGCCCAGGCGGGGCTCAACGAGAAGCTCTTCCTCGAGTTCGACCTGGTGCAGTCGCTGCGCTATGGCGAGAATCCCCACCAGGCCGCCAAGTTCTACCGCGAGGAGAAACAGGTTCCCTATTCGCTGGCCTTCGCCCGTCAGCTCAACGGCAAGGAGCTTTCGTACAACAACATCCAGGATGCCAACGCGGCGCTCTGCATCGTGCGCGAGTTCGACGAGCCGTTCTGCGTGGGGCTGAAGCACATGAACCCCTGCGGCGCCGCTACGGGCCGCGACGTGGTCGAGGCGTGGACGAAGGCCTACGAGGCCGACAAGGTGTCGATTTTCGGCGGCATCGTGGCGACGAACCGTCCCGTGACGCGTGAGGCGGCCGAGCTGATGAAGCCCATCTTCCTCGAAATCATCATGGCCCCGTCGTTCACCGACGAGGCGCTGGAGGTGCTCCGCACGAAGAAGAACCTGCGCCTGCTCGAAGTCGACATGACGCGCGGCGATGTGGACCGCAAGCAGTACGTGAGCGTGAACGGCGGTCTGCTGGTGCAGGACCTCGACCTGGAGACCAAGCAGGTCGAGGCCTCGATGTGCGTGACGAAGGCGCAGCCCGCCCCCGAGCAGATGGAGGACCTGAACTTCGGCTGGCGCATCGTCAAGCATGTGAAGTCGAACGCCATCGTGGCGGTGAAGGACGGACGCACGCTGGGTGTGGGTGCCGGCCAGATGAACCGCATCGGCTCGGCCGAAATCGCCCTCAAGCAGGCGCGTGCGGCCGGTGTGACCGAGGGGCTGGTGCTCGCTTCGGACGGTTTCTTCCCCTTCGACGACTGCGTGGCGCTGGCTTCCGAATACGGCGTGACGGCCATCGTCCAGCCGGGCGGCTCGGTCCGCGACGAGGACTCCATCCGCAAGGCCGACGAGAAGGGCATTGCCATGTGTTTCACGGGCGAGCGCCATTTCAAGCATTGATTCGGAACCCTACCGCATTACGATTACGATACAAACAACCGTTCGCATATGAAGGTACTGGTAATAGGAAGCGGCGGCCGCGAGCACGCCATCGTCGATGCGCTGACGCGTTCGGCACAAGTGGAAAAGATTTACTGCGCACCGGGCAATGCCGGCATCGCCCGCGTGGCCGAGTGCGTCGACATCCGCGACACGGAGGTCGAGCGGCTGCGTGATTTTGCGGCTGCCGAGGGCATCGGTCTCACGGTCGTCGGCCCCGAGGTGGCGTTGGCCGCCGGTGTGGTCGATGTCTTCCGCGCTGCGGGGCTGCGCATCTTCGGCCCGACGCAGGCTGCCGCGCGCATCGAATCCTCGAAGGAGTTTGCCAAGCGGCTGATGGCCAAGTATTGCGTGCCGACGGCCGGGTTCCACGCCTTCTCCGACTACGAAGAGGCGCGCGCCTACGTCGCCTCGCGTCCGCTGCCTGCCGTGCTCAAGTACGACGGCCTGGCAGCCGGCAAGGGCGTGGTGATTGCCTCCACGATGGAGGAGGCCGACGAGGCGCTGCGCGGGATGCTGCTCGACGACCGTTTCGGCGAGGGCAAGGTTGTCGTCGAGGATTTCCTCGAGGGCCCCGAATTTTCGTTCATGTGTTTCGTCTCGGGTCACAAGGTGTGGCCCATGGTGCTGGCTCAGGACCACAAGCGCGCCTTCGACGGCGACGAGGGTCCCAATACGGGCGGCATGGGAGCCTATTCGCCCCTGCCCTTCATCACGGCCGAGGACGAGGAGTTCACGCTGCGCAACATCATGCAGCGTACGGCCGATGCGATGGTGCAGGAGGGCTGTCCCTTCACGGGAGTACTCTACGGCGGTCTGATGAAGACGGCCCAGGGCATCAAGGTCATCGAGTTCAACGCCCGTTTCGGCGACCCCGAGACCGAGGTGGTGCTGCCGCGTCTGAAGAGCGACATCGTCGACATCTTCTGCGCCGTGGCCGACGGCGGCGAGGCGACGCTCGAGTGGCACGACTTCGCCACGCTGGGCGTGGTGCTTGCCTCGAAGGGCTATCCGGGCAGCTATGAGAAGGGGCATGAAATCAAGGGCCTCGACCGCGTGCACGGCAAGGTCTACCACATGGGCACCCGCATGGAGGGCGACCGTCTGGTGACGGCCGGAGGCCGCGTGCTCTTCGTCGTGGGCGAGGGGGCGACGCTCTCCGAGGCGCGCAAGCGGGCGCTGGAGGATGTGGCCCGCATCGAGTGCGACAACCTCTTCCACCGTACCGACATCGGCCACTGGGCGCTCAGCAAGAAGTAGCGGCCTGCAGAGACAGATACCGAACAACGACGAACGAACAACCTGATTGACAGCATGATTATCAGCGGAAAAGAACTTTCGGCCCGACTGAAGGCCGAGATGGCGGAGAAGGTGAAGGGCTTTCCCGCCGTATATGGACGGGTGCCCCACCTGGTGGTGATTCTCGTGGGCGAGGACCCGGGCAGCGTGAGCTATGTGACGGGCAAGGCGAAGGCCTCGGCCGAGGTGGGGATTCGCAATACCACCATCCGCAAGCCCGATACCATCTCGGAGCAGGAGCTGCTCGACATCATCGCCGAGCTCAATGCCGACGACGGGGTGGACGGCATCCTGGTGCAGCTGCCGCTGCCGAAACACATCGATGAGGACAAGGTGATTGCCGCCATCGACAAGGCGAAGGATGTCGACGGATTCCATCCCCTGAACGTTGCCGCCCTGTGGCAGAAGCAGCCCTGCACGCTCCCCTGCACCCCCAAGGGCATCATCAAGATGCTGAAGGCCGCCGGCGTGGAGCTCACGGGCAAGCGTGCCGTGGTCATCGGCCGCAGCAACATCGTGGGCCTTCCCGTCTCGAAGCTGCTGCTCGACGAGAACGCCACGGTGACGATGACTCACAGCCGTACGCGCAACCTTGCGGAGGTGACGCGTGAGGCGGAGATTCTGGTAGTGGCCATCGGCCGCCCGAAATTCGTGACGGCCGACATGGTTGCCGACGGTGCGGTGGTCATCGACGTGGGTGTGAACCGCGACCCCGAAACGGGCAAGCTGTGCGGCGACGTCGACTTTGCGGCCATCGAACCCAAGGCCTCGGTCATCACTCCGGTGCCGGGCGGCGTGGGTCCCATGACCATCTGCTGCCTGATGGAGAATACCATCGAGTGCTTCCTCCGTCGCCAGACGAGGTAACACCCGCGGGCGAACCCTCTTCTTCCGGATGCCGTCGGCGGGAAATCTCCCCCGGCGGCATCCGGTTGCGTATGGCCGGCAGCCCCCGCGGCCGGCCCCCTATCCTACAAACCTGAACCCGACGAATGCCATGACGAACAAATCGCTTCTCGGCCTGTGTGCGGCCTCCTCATGCCTTGCGCCGACGGCGGCTGCGGCTGCCGGGCCTGCTGCGGCTCCGGAACCCGATGCGCGGCCCAACATCCTCTTCATCCTCTCCGACGACCATACGTCGCAGAGCTGGGGCATATACGGCGGAATCCTTGCCCCCTATGTCCGCAACGGGCACATCGCCCGCCTTGCCGCCGAAGGCTGCGTGCTCGACAACTGCTTCTGCACCAACTCCATCTCGGTCCCGAGCCGGGCCGCCATCATGACGGGGCAGTACAGCCACCGCAATGGGGTCTATACGCTCGACGACGCCCTCGACCCGGCGCACGACAACATTGCGCAGCGTCTCCGCGCGGCGGGCTATCAGACGGCGCTCGTGGGCAAGTGGCACCTCAAGACCAAGCCCTCGGGATTCGACTTCTTCAGCGTCTTCCACGACCAGGGCGAGTATGTCGACCCGTTGTTCAAGACCGCCGACGGATGGGTCGACGATACCGAAGGGCGCAGCGGACGTCAGGAGCGCGGGTTCTCGACCGACCTGGTCGCCGACAAGGCCATTGCCTGGATAGAGCAGCGCGACAAGAGCCGTCCGTTCCTGATGTGCTGCCATTTCAAGGCGACGCACGAACCGTGGGACTTTCCCGAACGCAACCGCCACCTCTACGACGGGGTGACCTTCCCCGAGCCGGCCAATCTGCTGGAGTTCGGCCCCGAGGCCTCGGGGCGGACCTTCCCCGGGCAGCAGCTCGAGAATCTGGCCTGGCGCTGGGAGACCGCCTCGCGTGACCCCGAAGGGTGGTGGTGCCGCTATCCCGAGCTGCCCTTCACGCGCGAGGGGCTCGACAGCATTGCCGCACGGCGGAAAATCTACCAGAAGCTCATCCGCGACTATCTGCGCTGCGGCGCCACGATTGACGACAACATCGGCCGCCTGCTCGAGATGCTCGACCGCGAGGGTCTGGCCGAGAATACGGTGGTGATTTACGTCTCGGACCAGGGCTATTTCCTCGGCGAGCACGGATTTTTCGACAAGCGGCTCTTCTACGAGGAGTCGCTGCGCATGCCTTTCGTGGTTCGCTATCCGCGCGAGATTCCGGCCGGTACGCGCAACGGCGACATCATTCTCAACATCGATTTCGCCTCGCTGCTGGCCGATTATGCCTCGGCCGAGGCGCCCGATGGGGCCCAGGGGCGCAGCTTCCGCGCGAACCTTCGGGGCGAAACTCCCGACGACTGGCGGACGAGCATGTACTACCGCTACTGGACGCAGCACGACATCCGCCCGGCCCATATCGGCGTGCGGAACGACCGCTACAAGCTGCTCTTCGTCTACGGCGACCGCCTCGGCATGACGGGCTCCGACACCTTCGTGTCGCAGCCTTCGTGGGAATTCTACGATTTGGAGCGTGACCCCCACGAGAACCGCAACGCCTATGGCGACCCGGCCTACGCGGAGGTTATCCGTGCCATGAAGCGCGAACTGCTGCGTTTGCGCGCGGAGTTCGGCGATACGGACGAGGCCAATCCGCGCATGCGCGAGATTATCCGCCGCAACTTCGACCTGTGACGGCCGGGATGCCGTCCGATACGGGAAACGCCCCGGAGAGTCACTCTCCGGGGCGTTTCTCCGTTTGTGCGCATCGGCGTTCGGGCTATTTGGCGCCGAAGAGCCGGTCGCGGAGCGAGAAGTTGTCGTATTCGCTGCGCAGCGAGGCGATGAGTTCGCGGACGCTCTGGATTTTCTCGGCGCGCCAGGCGTTGGCACCGCAGAAGGCGTAGCCGTTCTGCAGCTTCCCCTTGAAGGCGTTGTAGAGTGCCAGCATGATGCAGTAGGGGCTGTGCGTCACGTCGCAGGTCTTGATGCAGTCGAACGGGCATGCCCGGGGACGCTTGAGCCCCTCCTTGACCCGTTCGAGGAAGGAGTTGTGGATGGCCCGGCCCGGCATGCCGACCGGACTCTGGATGATTTCGATGTCCTCCTTGCGGGCGTTGAGGTAGCTCTCCTTGAATTCGGGTGCGGCGTCACACTCCTCGGTGGTCACGAAACGCGTGCCCATCTGAACCCCGTCGGCGCCCAGCGCCATGATGCGGTAGATATCCTCGCCCGTATAGATGCCGCCGCCGGCGATGACCGGAATGTGGCAGTCGTGCTCCGCCTCGAAGGCGCGGACCTCGGCGACAATCTGCGGTACGAGCGCCTCGAGCGCATAGTGCTCGTCGTTGAGCTGCTCGGGCTTGTAGCCCAGGTGTCCGCCCGCCTTGGGCCCCTCGACGACGATGGCATCGGGGATATAGCGATACTCCGAGAACCATTTGCGGCAGAGCAGTCCGGCGGCACGGGCCGACGAGACGATGGGGGCCAGTTTGGTCCGCGCGCCCTCGGTGAGGAACGAGGGGAGGTTGAGCGGAAGTCCCGCACCCGAGAAGATGATGTCGGCCTTCTCGGCAATGGCCGTGCGGACCATGTCGGCGAAGTTGGACATGGCGACCATGACGTTGACGCCGATGATGCCGCGAGTCCGCTCGCGCGCCTTGCGCAGCTCCTCCCGGAGACCCCAGATGCTGGCCTTGCGGTAGTCCTTCGAATAGCCGTTGTAGATGGCTCCCAGACCGGCCGACGAGATGACGCCGATGCCGCCCTGCTCGGCGACTGCCGAGGCGAGTCCCGAGAGCGAAATGCCTACGCCCATGCCTCCCTGAACGATGGGGACCGGAGCAAGCAGATTTCCGATTTTCAGTGCTTTCATGTTTGGTTTGGGTTAGGGCCGTCTCCCGGACCGGCAGTCCGGTCCGCCGTCGGCTGCGGGGGGGGGCGGAGCCCGCGATGCTGCGCATGCCGTCGGACGTGGGGATGCGGCGGATGTTTTCGCAGCCCTTCAAGGGCTGCGGACCGGGCGGGACGGACGCCTCTGTCCGGAAATGGCGTTGTGCGGACCAGGTGTCCGGTATCCCGTCTGCTTTCGGGGACAAAGATAGGGATTTTCTTCGTGGAAAGCATGGATTTGTGCCGAAATGTCCGAAAAACTCTTCGAAAAGTCCGTGCGGCCGGTCCGGCACTCGAAAAAGGTTTGTGCGTTTTTGCTCTTTTATTGTCCTGTTTCTTAGAAAATTGTGTACGGAATGGATAATTCGGACCAAATTCCGTATATTTGAATGACAGCGGATTGTGGCTCCGATGCCGCGGCGAGGACTTCGGCTTCCGAGTTGCGGTGTCGGGACTCACGACCGGAATATCAAACCCTTAAAAAACCGATGCTATGAAACGAGTGATGATGAGGCCGCTATTGCTGGCCTGTGCGCTGTTCGCTTTCTGCGCCTGTGATGACGATGATTCAGGAACGGGTACAAGTCGTGTCGAGGTGACGCTCGATGCCGAAGCGATTGAGCTGACGGTGGGAGAGACGCATACGCTGACTGTGCGGGTGACGCCCGAGGCTGCGGCCGGAGAGGAGGTTGAATGGGTGTCGGCCAATCCCGAGGTGGCCGTGGTCGCCGAGGGGGTGGTGACGGCCGTAGCGAAAGGTGAAACGCTCGTTACGGCATCGGTGGGCGAGGCCTCGGCCTCGTGCCGTGTGACGGTGACGCAGCCCGAACCCGCGAAGGTGGGCGACTACTTCTACAGCGACGGTACGTGGAGCGACGGCGGACTGCTCAGCATCGAGGCCGACGGTCTGAATCCCGTCTGGGCCGACGAGAAGCCTGCGCCCGTGGCCGGAAAACAGGTCATCGGCATCGTCTTCCAGACCGAGCCTTCGCGTATGGCCCCGTCGGACGTGGAGGCGGGCTTTACCCACGGGTATGTGGTGGCCGTGCGGTTTGCCCACGGGGCGGACAAGATGACGACCTTCTGGTCGAAGGACTGGGAGTTCTCCTGCCTGAAGGGTGCCAAGCTGGCCGAAACGTGGTATGCCAACGTGAACGGCTATGCCGAGACGATGACCGTACGCGATACCTACGGCAGCGGCCTCGACGAGATGATGCCCGCCTTCGGGTGCGTGCTCAACGGCTTCTCGCTGCCGGCTCCCGAGAATACGAGCGGATGGTTCCTCCCCTCGACGGGCCAGTTGTGGGACATGGCCGCCAATCTGTGCGGCGACGAGGTGGCCCGCTGCATGAAGGAGTGGCAGACCCTCTCGCAGGATGCCACGTGGTACTGCTCCGAGACGGTCTCCTACGATGCGATGGCCCGCTTCAACGAGACGCTTTCGAAGATACCCGAGGCGGAACGCGACCTGCTGGTCAACGACGACGACTCCCATCCCTTCTGCTCGCTCTGGGCGTCGACCCCCTATGATGGCGAGTCGGCCTGCATCCTCGAAATCGGCTCCGAGGGGCTCATCGAGTGCATGACCAACTGGTACGACGCCGACTGCTATGCGCGCCCGATTCTGGCGTTCTGAGCCGGTGTGACCGACCTCTGCAAAGCCGAAGGCCGCGGACCCCGTACAGGGTTCGCGGCCTTCGCCGTATTGCGTCGGACGGACGGTCCGCCGGACTCAGAGCAGCTCCTCGAGCCGTGCCACGGGCGAAACCTCGAGCGACGAGAAGTGGCCGGCACGATAGTGGTACAATCCCGCCATGGCAATCATCGCCGCGTTGTCGGTGGTGAACTTGAATTCGGGCAGGAAGGTGCGCCAGCCACGCTTGCGGCCCTCTTCGACGATGCCGTTGCGCAGTCCCGAGTTGGCCGAAACGCCGCCGGCGATGGCGATGTCGCGGATGCCGAACTCCTTCGATGCCTTGACCAGCTTGTCGAGCAGGATGCCGACGACGGTTGCCTGCAGCGATGCGCAGAGGTCGGCCTTGTGCTTCTCGATGAAGTCGGGCTCTTCGGCCACGGCGTCGCGCAGCGTATAGAGGAACGAGGTCTTCAGCCCCGAGAAGGAGTAGTCGAATCCGTCGACGTGGGGTCGGGCGAAGCGGAAGGCCTTGGGGTCGCCCTCCTTGGCCAGCCGGTCGATGACCGGGCCGCCCGGGTAGGGGAGTCCCATCACCTTGGCACACTTGTCGAAGGCTTCGCCTGCGGCGTCGTCGATGGTCGTGCCGACAATCTCCATCTCGAGCGGCGAGTTGACCCGGACAATCTGCGTGTGGCCTCCGCTGACGAGCAGGCAGAGGAACGGGAAGTCGGGGTGGGGCAGCTGGCGGTCCGGCAGGTCGAGGAAGTGCGAGAGGATATGTCCCTGGAGGTGGTTCACCTCGACCATCGGGATGTTGTGGGCGATGGAGAGCCCCTTGGTGAACGAAACGCCCACGAGCAGCGACCCCACCAGACCGGGACCGCGCGTGAAGGCGATGGCGTCGAGCTTGTCGGCCGTGATGCCGGCCTCCTTGAGCGCCGTGTCCACCACCGGAACGATGTTCTGCTGGTGGGCGCGCGAGGCGAGTTCGGGAATCACGCCCCCGTACTTGATGTGAACGGCCTGTGAGGCAATGACATTCGACAGCAGCACGTTGCCGCGTATGACTGCCGCCGAGGTGTCGTCGCACGAGGATTCGATGCCTAAGATTGTAATATCCATGTGGTTTTTCGTTATTTTATTGCAAAAATAGTTAAATTTGCGGATTAAACGACTTTCGATGCACAAAGGTATGAAAATATTGGGAAAGGTGCTCTCGGCCGCGGTTCTGCTGCTGCTCTTTCTCCCTTTGCTGCTCTCGCTGCTGCTCGATATTCCGGCGGTCCAGAATTTCGTGGTCCAGAAGGCCGTGGCGCTGGTTTCGGAGAAGCTCGGGACGAAGGTCGCCATCGACAGGGTGGATATCGGACTGTTCAGCCGGGTCCGTGTCAAAGGGTTCTATGTGGAGGATTTCCAGCATGATACGCTCCTGTATGTCGGCCAGGCTGAAGCCTTCGTGACGGGTTTCGGACTTTTCAGCGACGGAATTGTCCTGAGCCGTGCCGAACTGGGCGGCGCGAAACTCTGTCTGCACGAGACGCCCGACGGCGAGATGAACATCAAGCAGGTGGTCGAGCGGCTGAGCAATCCCGACCGCAAGAAAAAGGGCGAATTCAAGCTGACGATTCACGATGCGACCATCGACGGCATGGAGTTCTGTCTCGAAAAACTCGAGCACCGCAACCCCGAATACGGCATCGACTTCTCGCATCTGCACATCTACGACCTGGTCTCCGGGGTGCGTGACCTGACCATCGACGGTTCGGTCATCCATACCACCTTCGAAAGCCTTTCGGCCACCGAGCGGAGCGGCTTCCGGCTGGAGAACCTCACCGGGGCCTTCTATCTGACCAACGGCTGCATCGGTTTCGAGCAGGCGACCATCCGCACGCCCCGCTCGCAGCTCGAGATTCCCTCCATTACGCTGGTGGGCGGTTCGTGGAACGAATACAAGGATTTCATCGGCGAGGTGCAAATCGACGCCGAGTTCCGCCGCTCGACGCTTTCGAGCGACGATTTGGCCTACTTCTCGCCCAAACTTCGGTCGTGGCATACGCTCTTCTCCGACGTGGACTTGGAGGCCTCGGGTACGGTCGACAACTTCACGACGCGCATCCGCAGCCTCGATGTCGATGGGACCACCCTCACGGGCAAGGCGACGGTGACGGGACTTCCCGATATCGCGTCGGCCCGTTTCGACGTCGAACTGCCGCGCCTGACCACCTCGGCCCGCTCCATCCGGACGCTTGCCGCATCGGTCGGCCGGACGAAGCTTCCGGCGCAGACCGTTGCCGTCATCGGCCGTGCGGGCCGCATCGACCTGGCCGCCAGCTTCCGCGGCACGCTGTCGCTCTTCGACCTGAAGATGCGGCTCCGTACGCCGCTGGGCCACATCTCAGGCAAGCTTGCCACCAAACCCTTGCGTGCCGGACGGCGTCAGGTGACGGGCAGCGTGCGGGTCAACTCGTTCCGTCTGGGCGACCTGCTGGACAAGCCGCAGCTGTTGGGCTCCACGACGCTTACGGCCCGTGTGGACGGCGCCGTCGGCCGCGGATTTGCCGATGCCGAGGTGCGCGGCAACATCGCCCAACTGGATTTCAACGGCTATGCCTATCGCGACGTACGGCTCGACGGACGTCTGCGCAACAAGGAGTTCGACGGCCGGATTTTCGCCCGCGACCCCAATCTCGATTTCGATTTCCTCGGTCTGGTCGACCTGAACGACGGAGTGCCGCGCTACGATTTCGTCATGGACCTCCATCGTGCCGACCTTGCGGCGCTGCACCTCAACCGGCGCGACTCCATCTCGGAACTCTCGGCGCGTGTCGAGGCCCGTGCGGGCGGACATTCGCTCGATGACCTGAACGGACGCATCCGGGTGCTGGATGCCACCTATCGCTACAACGACAAGTCGCTGACGGCCAAGGATGTGTCGGTGACGGGCGAGAATTCGGAGCACAGCAAGTTCGTCGAACTGCGCTCGGATTTCGCCGATGCCACCTTCCGCAGCAAGGCCAGCTACCGCGAGGTCTTCGCCTATCTGCGCGAAAGCGCCGCCAAGTATCTGCCGATTCTCCACGAGGAGAAGCTTCGGGGCGAAGAGGCCCAGCGGCAGATAGCGCTGCCCGACGACTACTCGCTGTTGTCGGTCAACATCCGCAACATCAATCCGGTGATGGATGCCATCTCCGAGGGGTTGCAGGTGGCCGACGGCTCCAAGCTGCAGCTGCTGTTCAATCCGGCAGGCAACCAGCTCTCCTTCAAGGCCTCGTCGGAGTACATCGAGCGCAAGCGCATGCTTGCCACGCGGCTGAACGTCAACGCCTCGAACCGGGGTGATTCGCTCACTCTGTATGCCTCGGCCGAAGACCTCTATCTGGGCATGCTGCATCTGCCCAACCTCTCGGTGACGGGCGGCGCCCGACGGGGCGACGTGCAGCTTTCGACCGGTTTCTCCGATACGACGCGCCGCTTCTCGGGCCAGTTGAGCGTCCGCGCCTCGATTGCCGACGAGCACGGCCCTTCGGGGCGGGTCGTCGGCCTGAGGATTCTCCCCTCGCGCATCGTGCGGGGCGACAAGATGTGGCGCATCATGGCCCGCAACATCCAGTTCGACACCACGCGCGTGGTCATCGACCGCTTCTATGTGCGCAACGACGAGCAGGTGCTGGCGCTCAACGGCATCGCTTCGCGCAGCCGCGACGATTCGCTGACGCTCCGCCTGCGCAACTTCGACCTGGCGCCCCTGACGCAGTTCGCCGACCGGATGGGTTATGTGGTCGAGGGTCGGACCGACGGCTTCGCCATCATGAAATCGGTGCTGCGCGAGGGTCAGTTCACGGCCGACATCATGCTCGACAGCCTCGAGGTGAACGACATCCCGGCACCCCCGATGCGGTTGACCTCGCAATGGGACTTCCAGCGCAACCGCGCCGGCCTGACGGTCGCCAACCGCATCAAGGGCGATACGCTCGTGCGGGGTTTCTATGCCCCCTCGCAGCATCGCTACTATGCCCGCATGCGCATCGACAGCCTCGACATGGGGCTGCTCGACCCGGTGCTCTCGGGCGTTGTCTCGCGTACGCGCGGCCTGGCCGACATGGACCTGGTGCTGACGGGGCGCGGCCGCGACGGCGAACTCTCGGGTAAAATCCATGCGACGGGCCTCTCGACCACGGTCGACTTCACGCAGGTGACCTATACGGTTCCCGAGGTGACGCTCGATGTGAAGAACAGCCTCTTCAGTACGAAAAACGCTCCGGTTCTCGATACGGAGGGCAACAGCGGCCTGTTGGATTTCAGCCTCGATTTGGGGCATGTCACCAACATCGCCTACGACCTGCGCGTGACGCCCGACCGCATGCTGGTGCTCAATACCACGAGCCGCGACAACGACCTCTTCTACGGCAAGGTCTATGCCTCGGGCCTTGCGCGGATTCGGGGCGACAAACTGGGAGTCAACATGGATGTGACGGCGACGACAGCCGGCAGTTCCTCCTTCTTCATGCCGCTTTCGGGCAAGTCGAACATCTCGGCGGCCAATTTCGTCACCTTCGTCCAACCCGCTCCGTCCGATTCGCTCTCGACGGTCGAACTCAAGAAACTGAGCTTCGAACGCAAACAGCGCAAGAAGAGCGCCGCACCGGGGCAGATGAACATTGCCCTGGCACTCGACGTGCGGCCCAATACCGAGGTCGAGCTGACCGTGTCGGGCAATGCCGTCAGGGCGCGCGGCGAGGGGTCGCTCAACCTGCAAATCAACCCCCGGGCCGGAGTCTTCGAGATGTATGGCGACTATACGATTGCGGAGGGAAGCTATCAGTTCTCGCTCGAGAACCTCATCAACAAGAAGTTCGTCATCGAGAACGGCTCGACCATCCAGTGGACCGGAGCGCCGACCGATGCGATGCTCGACATCGACGCCGTATATAAGGTCAAGGCGTCGCTCCAGCCGCTGTTGCAGGGTACGGCCGACGTGAGCGGCGACCGTTCGGTGCCGGTCGAGTGCGTCATCCATCTGGGCGAGCGGCTGACCAATCCGGCCATCGGATTCGACGTGCGCGTGCCGGGTGTCGACCCCGAGATGCAGAGCATCATCGCCAATGCGCTCAGCACGCCCGAGTCGGTCGACATGCAGTTCCTCTACCTGCTGCTCTTCAACAGCTTCATGGCCGAGAATTCGGCTGCCGGTAGCAACATGGGTGCCTCGGTGTCGGCCGCCACGGGCCTCGAGTTCCTGACCAACCAGCTCAGCAACTGGCTCTCGGCCGACGACTACAATCTGGTTATCCGCTACCGGCCCAAGTCGGAGCTGACGAGCGACGAAGTCGACTTCGGCCTCTCGAAGAGCCTCATCAACAACCGGCTTTTCGTCGAGCTGGAGGGCAACTACATCATCGACAACAAGCAGGCAGTCAACAACGACGCCATGTCCAACTTCATGGGCGAGGCCTATGTGACCTACCTCATTGACCGTTCGGGGGCGCTGCGGCTGAAGCTCTTCACGCAGACCATCGACCGCTTCGACGAGAACCAGGGTCTGCAGGAGTACGGCCTGGGTATCTATTTCAAGGAGGATTTCAACAATTTCCGCGATTTCCGCCAGCGGCTCAAGGAGCGTTTCACCAACCGCAAGCGGCGGGCCCGCCGTGAGGAGCGCCGCGCCGAAAAGCAGCGGCTGCGCGAAGCGGCCAGGGCCGGCGAGGGGCTTTCGGCGGCCGATGCGGAGGAGGCAACCGACGCGGAGGCGCCCGACAACACAGAAAACTCAAATAACAAATAAAAACAAAAAACGACGTTATGATGACTTTTTTACAGGCTGCCGAAATGGTGGCTGCGAGCGAAGAGACCCGCATGGGACTGTGGACCCTGTTCACCAAGGGCGGCTGGCTGATGTGGCCGCTGCTGGCACTGGGCGGCGTGACGATTTTCATCTTCGTGGAGCGTTTCCTCGCCATCCGCAAGGCCTCGGTGCTCGACATGAACTTCATGAACCGGATTCGCGACTATATTTCGGACGGCAAGATTGCCGTGGCGGTCAACCTCTGCAAGAAGACCGATACGCCCATTGCCCGCATGATTGAGAAGGGCATCGAGCGCATCGGCCGCCCGATGGGCGACGTGCAGACGGCCATCGAGAATGTGGCCAACCTCGAGGTGTCGAAGCTCGAGAACGGGCTTCCCTTCCTGGCGACCATCGCCGGCGGCGCCCCGATGATTGGCTTCCTCGGTACGGTGCTCGGTATGGTGCAGACCTTCATGGACATGTCGGCTGCGGGCGGCACGGTGGACCTGGGGCTGCTTTCGAGCGGTATGTACGTGGCGATGGTCACCACGGTGATGGGCCTCATCGTCGGCATCCCGGCCTACTTCGGCTACAACTACCTGGTGGCACGCATCGAGAAGCTGGTCTTCCAGATGGAGGCCAACTCGATTGCCTTCATGGACATTCTCAACCAACCCGTTCAAAAATAGTGCGTCATGGCAATCAAACACGGTTCGAAGGTCGATAAGAGCTTTTCGGCGTCGTCGATGACCGACCTGATGTTCCTGCTGCTGCTCTTTCTGCTGATAGCGACGACGCTCATCAACCCCAATGCCCTGAAGCTGATGCTTCCCAAAAGCTCGAACCAGCTGAAGGACAAGGCGATGACGACCGTCTCGATTCAGGATACGGGCCACGGTTACCGCTACTATGTCGAGCTGCAGGACGTGGGGTCTATCGAGGGAGTCGAGCGTGCGCTCACGACGCGCCTCGAAGGACAGGAGGACCCCACCGTGTCGCTGCACTGCGACAAGACGGTGGCTGTCGATGAGGTGGTGAAGGTGATGAATATCGCCAAGGACAACAAGTACAAGCTCATCCTGGCCACGTCGCCGCGGTAGGAGAGCTGTTCGCGTGCGGCTCCGGCACGGAGTGGTGCGGGCCGCTCGTGCGCGAACGAAGGATATTGAAACGTAAGAGAACATGTATTATTACGACCCGAACGACAGGACTCCCCGGAAGTGGGCGACGGTTGCGGCCGCGTGCTATGCGCTGCTGCTCGTCGTCGCGTTCGCGCTCGTGTCGTTCGATTTCAGGCGCATCGAGGAGAAGCCCGGCGATACGATTGTCATCGACTTTACGGAGCCGCCCGCACCCGAGCCGCAGCGGCCTCCCGTGCGGCGGGCCTCGGAACCGCGCATGCACGACGAGGTGGCTCCCGTCGAGCAGACGGCTCAGGTGAGCGGCAAGGACGAGACGACGCAGACGCCCAATCCCAAGGCGCTTTTCCGGATGAACAAGGGCGGGGCCGACGAACCCGAAAATGCGGGCAACCCCCGCGCGCCGAAGGGCGAGGACAAGGCGAGCGGCAAGGGGCCTGGGCTCGATGTCGACGGCCTCGACCAGCTCGACAAGGGGCTGCAGGGACGCGGCCTGGTCGGGGCGCTGCCCAAGCCCGTCTATCCGGGCAACAAGAGCGGCAAGGTGGTCATCCGCGTGACGGTGGGGCCCAAGGGCAATGTGACCGGCGCTTCGTATGAGCCCAAGGGGTCGACCGAGAGTGACCCCGCACTGGTGGCGGCGGCCCTCGAGGCTGCCCGCAAGGCCCGCTTCACGGAGAGCCGTGCCGCGGTGCAGGGCGGAACCATTACCTATGTCTTCCGCATGGAGTAGCGGCCCGGAGCGGGGGCTTCATGCCCTCCGTGCGGCGGGCTGTTGCCGCCGGCCGCTGCGGCCGATTGCGGAGTGAGAACAGCGAACTACGGCGGAGCGCCCTTTGCGGGGTGCGTCCGCAAAAAAGAGAAACGATTATGCGTAAATTAGTTTGGACATGCATCGGGTGCCTGCTCCTTGCGACGGGCGAGGCCCGGAGCCGGGAGACGAAGCCTGCGGCTGAGGTCCCGGCGACCGCATCGGAGCAGACGGATGTCGTTGCCGGCGACGCTCCGAAGAGGGAGGAGGGCGCCACGCGCCGCGAGCGGCGGAGTGCCGCACGCAAGGAGGGTGCCCTGCTGCGGTTCACCGAATCGGTCTACGACTTCGGCCGTGTACCGCGCCGGGGCGGCGATTTGGTCCATGACTTCGTCTTTGTGAACGAGGGTACGGTGCCGCTGGTCGTCACGCGGGTCTTCACCTCGTGCTCGTGTCTGAAGGCGAGCTATTCGAAGCGGCCCGTGGCTCCGGGCGGCGAAGGGGTAATCCGCATCACCTACGAACCGCACAAGAGCGAGCCCGGTACCTTCTACAAGGTCATTCAGGTCTACTCCAACTCGTCGGCCGGACGTACCGTCATCACGGTGCAGGGCAGCTCCTACGACGAAGAGGAGGAGTAGCCCGGTCGGGGATGCCCGCGGCATGTCAGGCCGGCATCCCGACACGGAGAACCATACCCGGACGCATGCTCGCCCGGGTATGTTGTCCGAGGCGGCAGGCTTCGGACGGCAAAAACAACTCAACAAACATTCATTATGACATCCATTCTGTTCCGAAACGCGACCGTGCTTCCCATGACGGCGGAGGCGGACGCACCGAAATACTTCACGGGCTGGGTCGGCATCGTCGGCAACCGCATCGAGCGGGTCGAGGCCGGAGATGCCGGGGCCGACGAGTTCCTGGCGGCGCATCCCGATGCGCGGCTCTTCGACTGTCGCGGCAAACTGGTCATGCCGGGCCTGGTCAACACCCACTGCCATGCGGCTATGACGCTCCAGCGGGGCTACGCCGACGATATCGCCCTCATGGAGTGGCTCAACGACTATATCTGGCCCTTCGAGGCACGCCAGACGGCCGACGACGTGGCGCTGGGCATGACGCTGGGCATCGTCGAGATGCTGCTCGGAGGCATCACCTCGTTCGTCGACATGTATTACCACGAGGACCGCTGCGTCGAGGTGGCCGAGCGGATGGGCATCCGCGCAATGCTGGGCTGCAACTACTTCGACACCAACATCGACGAGGTCTTCCCGCAGGTGGAGCGCGCCGTGGCGGCCGCTGCCGGCAGTTCGCGCGTGCAGATTGCCGTGGCGCCCCATTCGGCCTACACCGTCTCGCCCGAGAATCTGCGCAGGGGGCGTGAACTGGCCGACCGGCACGGCCTGCGGATGATGACCCACGTGGCGGAAACCCAGGACGAGATGCGCATCATCCGCGAGCGCTTCGGCTGCACGCCTGTCGAGCATCTCGACCGCCTCGGACTGCTCGACGAGCGGCTCATCGCGGCGCACTGCGTCCATCTGACCGACAGTGACCTGCGCACGCTCGTCGAGCGGCGCGTCGTCGTCTCGCACAACCCGCAGAGCAACATGAAAATATCGAGCGGCGTGGCCCCCGTCGAGCGGCTGCGCCGGGCCGGGGCCTGCGTGACGGTGGCCACCGACGGCACCTGCTCGAACAACGACCTCGACCTGTGGGAGGAGCTGCGTACGGCAACCTTCCTGCAGAAGTCCGCGACGGGCGACCCCTGCGCGCTGCCCGCCTACGAGGCGCTCCGCATGGCGACCGCCAACGGCGGCCGGGCCTTCGGCCTCGACGGCCGTCTGGGCGTGCTCCGCGAGGGAGCGCTGGCCGATGTGGTGGTGGTTGACCTTCGGAAGCCCCACCTGCAGCCCGTCCACGACCTGGTGGGCAACCTGGTCTATTGCGGCAAGGCGTCGGATGTCGAGACGGTGGTGGTCGACGGCCGCGTCGTTGTCGAGAACCGGCAGCTGGCAGGCGTCGACCTCGAGCGGCTCTATGCCGACGTGGCGGCTGCCGTCGAGCGCATCAGGCGCGCGTAGCCGCTGAGCCTTCCCGCGGCGCCATGGGGCCGCTGCACGGGCGCCTTTCCCGCTGCGGCGAAACCGGCGGGTGGCAGAACTTGCGAGGTGCCCTCCGCATCCCGATTCAGGGGTGCGGAGGGCGCTGTCGTTTTAGGATGTATGCGCGAAAGAGGGCGAAGCGGGCGGTTTGTCGCGAAAAATCACTGTCTTGTTACGAGAAACGTCCCCCTCGGTGTGCCAAATTTTCCGACCATGAAGACAAACCTTCGTTTTTTGCTCCTTCTGTGCAGCCTTTGGATGCTCGCAGCCGTGCCGGTGCGGGCCATGTCCGTAGCCCAACGCATGGAGCAGCTCTACCTGAACCGGAGCCGTGCGTAGGTGATTGTCCCGGCGCTGCGGATATTCACCAATGTGTTGTGCATATGTCGGATTGACACAATCCTGTTCCCCCGTATGGGGCTTGCCGACGGCATTATCCACGAACTCTACCGGCAATACCACCTTGTGTCGTAACGTTCCGACCCGGAAAGTTCTGTCGGAGAAGTAACTATAGAACGAATTCTTATTCGCTCTATGTGGCTTGTATGTGCGGTGATTTACCGCATAACTTGAATATTCAATACACTCCCGATATATCGCTGAAAGTTACAATACAAGAGAGGTGAAACAAATGCAAGTACGATAATCTGGCATATCCTTAAAACAGCCGATTTCAGCTATCGAATTCATGGATATCCACCCTCAGGTATTGGCAGGCCTTTTTCTTGCTGATTCCGTCTTTGAGCATGCGTTCGTAACATGCCCGCTTTTCGTCGTGGACTTCAATCCGATTAAACAACATATCAACCAAAGCATCCACCGCCTCCGAAAAGGCCGCCTCGCCTTCGGGCGTATCAAAATCAATCTTGCAAAAAGGCGCCCGTTCCTTATGCAGAATCAGGTAATAGCTCCCCGAGATCAAGAGGGCGATAATGCTCCGGATGTTGATATGAGCGGGTTTGAACAGCATGTCGTAATATTCGACCAGATTCATGTTCATCAAATCCCGGATACAAGCTGTTCTCCGGGTCGTCTCATTGTCGGCCGACATTTCCCAAAGCAACAGTTTCTGCATGACCACATTGTTGCATAACTCCCTGTACAGCATTTTTAGGGTTTTTGCAAAGAACAATTTAGGCCCCAGGACGCTCAACTCTGACGTGTCAATCGTGTTATTAATCCAGAAGTCATATCTCTGAGCCAACTTGTCATAAAGATTGTCGATAGATCCATAGCGCCGATAAAAGACAGGGGGGTCCAAACGGGCGTTGGCCATCAATTCCGTGACGAGCACGTTGCCGAAACCACACTTGACGACCAGTTTTTCGAGTTCAGTCATTACGGTATTATCTATTTCAGCATTCGTGCGTCTTACTCTTTCCGCCATATCGTAGTATCTGATTGGGTAGGTATTATGGATGTCGATAAACATTCCAACACAAATATATGACATTTATCTTAATATACATGCAAGAAAGCTGTATTCTCCATCTAACACAAGAAATTCACCGCAGTGCAGATATTTTTAAACAAAACCGTTATATTTAAATATTTTGTATATATTTGCAATAGTTGGAACAAATGAGTTTCCTGAACCGAAGGAATTGGATTAGAGAATTTGTTGCATGAAAGTCTGCGGTCGATGAAATATCCAATTTAACGGCATTCTCCGAGGAGGATTTTGGGCGGTCATTTATGTTTATTTCTGAAAAGAGCACTTCAATATTGTGGTCGTTTTTGAAATATTGTTTTTACCAATCGAGTATCTGATTGTATCACTTAACAATAAGTAAAATGAGACCAGCGTTTCGTATTTTCTGCATCCTGCTTTGTCTGTTGTGCGTTACACCTGTCATGCAGGCCCAGCAACCTCCCGTTCCTGTCCCAGCCTCCTCCGGATTCAACCTCACAGCGGAGGATTTGAAGGATCCCCGTGCCGTCGGAAATCTCGAAACGCTCTGCCGCGTCTGGGGCTATGCCAAGTACCACCACCCGGTCTTCTGCGACACGCTGTGCCGCGTCGATGTCGACAGCGCCCTCTTTGCCCTGCTGCCGCGGGTCGTGCACGCCGACCGGGAGACCCGCAACCGGCACCTGCTCGACTGGGTCCGCTCGCTGGGAGATTACACCCCCAACCGGGTCGAGTGCGAACAGGCGCTGGCTCCGTATGACCTGGTCGAGACGGCCGACCTCGGATGGACGGCCGACACCGTGTTGCTGGGCGAGGAGCTTTCGAAGCTGCTGCAGGAGCTGCGTTATGCCGAGCGCGATGAGAACTACTATCTCCGGTTGGGGCAGCCGGACCAAGGCCCGGACTATCAATATTTGTCGTTGCGCGGCGAGTCTTTCTATCCGACTCCGCAGATGGATAGCGGGCTCAACCTGCTGCTGCTCTTCCGGCTGTGGAACGTCATCGAATATTATGCGCCGTACAGGGCGGTAACACTGCACCCCTGGAATGAAGTGCTCTCCACCTATATTCCTCTCATAGGTGTTGAAACGGACGGGAGATGTTTTGCCCGCCTCTACATGCGGTTAATCCGCGAACTCAACGACGGCCATGCCTACGCGCCAATCGAGATGCTCTTCGGACAGCGGATGTTGCCCGTGTGGCCGCTCCAGGCCGAAGGGCGCCTCTTCGTCGGCTACTCCGGCGACAGTGCCCTCGAACGGGGCGACGAGGTGCTGGCCATCGACGGGGAGCCTATCTCCGAACGGCTGGAGCTGCTGCGGGAATATGCCTCGCGGTCGAACGAGGCAAGTCTGCGCCAGGCCCTCCGTTATTACGGGCTCTGCACGCGCCGCGATACCGCCGAGGTGGTCCGCCGTCGCGCCGGGTCCTGCGACACGCTCCGCGTGGCAACGGTGCCCTATGGCAGCGTCTCCCCCCTTTACGACCCGGCACAACTCGTGCAGCCGCCCTTCCGCCTGCTGGCCGATTCGGTGGGTTACATCTACGCCGGGACCTTCTCACGCGAGCACCTCGCCGAGGTCGGGCAGATGCTGCCCCGCACGCGGGCACTCATCATCGACCTGCGCACCTACCCGATGAATGTGGACGGCGCGCTGATAGCGCTGGCCGGCCAGTCGCTGTGCACCGAGCCGGTCGTTGCCTGGCAGACGTTGCATCAGACACTGGCCCTGCCCGGCCTCTTCTTCCGACAGGAGCAGTGGCTGGACAATGGCTTCGAGGAGGGTGCCGCACGATGCACCGAGCCCTACAAAGGACGGGTGATCTTACTGGTCGACGAGATGACGCAGAGCAACCCCGAGTTCCAGGCCATGGCGCTGCAGCGATGCCCGCAGACGCTGACCATCGGCTCGCCGACCTCGGGTGCCGACGGGGATATCGTCAGTCTCCCGTTGCCCGGAGGATTGATGACCTATTTTTCAGGAATAGGCATCTTCTATCCGGACGGAACTCCGACCCAGACCGTAGGAGTGCGCCTCGATGTCGAGGTGCTGCCGACGGCCGAAGGGTTGCAGGCCGGGCGTGACGAGGTGCTCGAACGGGCCCTGGAGCTGGCTCGCTGATATTTAGGTGGATATCCTCTCCACCTTTAGTTGAGGATAAAAAATCAATTTATTATGAAAAAAACTCATTTTAAAGAAGGACATCGTAGAAGTCCTTGACTCTATGGTGCAGCAATCTGTTATGGCTGGTGCTGCCGAAGCTGATGCCGGCAATGTTATCATTAACACAAGTACAAGGCCCAACACCGCCGTCGGATGTATTCCCGACACTACGAACATCACGAAGACGGTTCAGCCGCCTCAATCTCAAACATGCTACACTCAGTGCCAAACCTCATTTTGTTGCTGAGATTTTTAGCTTCTAGGTTCACGATGTCTACTTCCTCATAAGAACCTGCGGAAGGGGATAAGGCGTGGATCAGGGCAGATGGATGAAGGTTGCGCAGCCAAAGATCACACCGTATGAAGGTATGAACAAGGATATGCGAACCTTTCCATCAGAACTGGAGAACTTCGGCCAAATTGTAGCAAATGAAGAATACAATTTATTGGAAGGTATATCAGGTATTGGATGAAGCATAATGACCATGCTGTATCATGAGAAATGGTCTGATATATTACTCCTTAAAAATAGGAAACGATATTCTAACAATACCCTACTTGTATCACATAACAATTAAGTAAAATGAGACCAGCGTTTCGTATTTTCTGCATCCTGCTTTGTCTGTTGTGCGTTACACCTGTCATGCAGGCCCAGCAACCTCCCGTCCCTGCCCCCGCCTCCTCCGGATTCAACCTCACGGCGGAGGATTTGAAGGATTCCCGTGCCGTCGGAAATCTCGAAACGTTGTGCCGCGTCTGGGGCTATGTGAAGTACCACCACCCGGTCTTCTGCGACACGCTGTGTCGCGTCGATGTCGACAGCGCCCTCTTTGTCCTGCTGCCGCGGGTCGTGCACGCCGACCGGGAGACCCGCAACCGGCACCTGCTCGACTGGGTCCGCTCGCTGGGAGATTACACCTCCAACCGGGTCGATTACGAACAGAGCCTGGCACCGCTCGAACTGGTATCGACCGTCGACCTGGCGTGGACCCGGGATACAACCCTGTTGGGGTGTGATCTGTCGCACCTGCTGCAGGACCTGCGTTATGCCGAGCGCGATGAGAACTACTACCTCCGCATGGGAACAATGGAAAACGGACCGGGTTATCACTATCTTTCGTTGCGCAACGAGAGGTCCTATCCGACCCAGCAGATGGATAGCGGACTCAACCTGCTGACGCTCTTCCGGTTGTGGAACGTCATCGAATATTATGCTCCGAACCGTTCGCTGACGCTGCACCCTTGGGAGGAGGTGCTCACGAGTTACATTCCGCGCATGGGGGTCGAGACGGATCCCGTCCGCTTCTCCCGGCTCTATTTCCGGCTGATTCGCGAGCTCAACGACGGCCATGCCTACGCGCCGATCGAGATGCTCTTCGGACAGCGGATGCTGCCCGTGTGGCCGCTCCAGGCCGAAGGGCGCCTCTTTGTCGGCCACTCCGACGACGGGGTTCTCGAACGGGGCGACGAGGTGGTGGCCATCGACGGGGAGCCTATCTCCGAACGGCTGGAGCTGCTGCGGGAATATGCCTCGCGGTCGAACGAGGCAAGTCTGCGCCAGGCCCTCCGTTATTACGGGCTCTGCACGCGCCGCGATACCGCCGAGGTGGTCCGCCGTCGCGCCGGGTCCTGCGACACGCTCCGCGTGGCAACGGTGCCCTATGGCAGCGTCTCCCCCATTTACGACCCGGCCCAGCTCGCACTGCCGCCCTTCCGCCTGCTGGCCGATTCGGTGGGGTACATCTACGCCGGGACATTCTCACGCGAGCACCTCGCCGAGGTCGGGCATACGCTGCCCCGCACGCGGGCACTCATCATCGACCTGCGCACCTACCCGCTGAATGTGGACGGCGCGCTGATAGCGCTGATTGGCCAGTCGCTGCGCACCGAGTCGGTCGTTGTTAGGCAGGCGCTTTATCAGACACTGGCCCTGCCCGGCCTCTTCTTCCGGCAGGAGCAGTGGCTGTTCGAGGACTTCGGAGAGGTTGCCGCACGATGTACCGAACCCTACAAAGGACGGGTAATTTTACTGGTCGACGAACTGACGCAGAGCAACCCCGAGTTCAAGGCCATGGCGTTCCAGAGTTGCCCGCAGACGCTGACCATCGGTTCGCCGACCTCGGGTGCCACCGGCTCCATTGTCTGGATTCCGCTGCCCGGTCAGATAACCAGTTTCTCCGGCGTCGGCGTCCTCTATCCGGACAGAACCCCGACCCAGACCGTAGGAGTGCGCCTCGATGTCGAGCTCTGCCCGACGGCCGAAGGGTTGCAGGCCGGGCGTGACGAGGTGCTCGAACGGGCACTGGAGCTGGCCCGGCAATAGGGTGGGGCGTGTAGCCCCGAGACAGGGCCGGCCGGCGGTATGGCTTTTGCAGCAGAGAACAGTCCGCGGAGCGGCCTCCGATGGCAGGCATGCGGCGCCGGGCCGCTCGGACGGTGTATGAAAGGAAAAGAGCCCTTCGGCTCCGGAGCGGCGTGCCGCACCGGGCTGCGGGGCAAGGACAATAACTAAACAGTAAAACGTTATGGGAGAGAAAGTTTTGTTCGGCGGTCGGCCCTTCGAGCTGGAGGGCACGCCGCGGCGCGTGGGCGATGTGGCCCCCGATTTCGTATTGACGGGTCAGGACCTGGCCCCCGTGTCGTCGGAGCGTTTGCGCGGCCGGGTGCGCGTCTACAGCGTCTTTCCGTCGGTCGACACGCCGGTCTGCTCGCTGCAGAACATCCGCTTCAACCGCGAGGCGTCGGCGCTGGGCGACGAGGTGACCGTCGTGGCGATTTCGGTCGACCTTCCCTTTGCGCAGAAGCGCTTCTGCGCGGCCGAGGGCATCGACCGCGTCGAGGTGCTGTCGGACTATCAGCAGCTCGACTTCGGCATGAAGTACGGATTCGTCCTTCCGGGGCTGCGGCTGCTGGCGCGCGGCGTGGTGGTGGTCGGCCGTGACGACCGGATTCGCTACATCGAGTATGTGCCCGAGGTGACCCGCGAGCCCGACTATGCGCAGGCCGTCGAGGCGGTGCGCCGGGCGTTGGCGGAGTAACGCATACTCGGCTCGTGACGGGCGGGCAAGCCTTTGCGGGCTGTTTCGCCGCGGCTGCGGGCCGAGTGATTCCCGCTTCGGCTTCGGGGAGGCGACAAAGGGAGGGGGTGATGCCGAAGCATCACCCCCTCTTCCGTTGCATGCGGTGCGTGTTCCGCTACTTGGTCACCCGCTCGAGCCACTTGACCATGGCCAGCATGGCAATCATCGAGATGGCGCAGACAATCACGAAGATGCTCCACGTGGCCGAGATGGAGATGCGCTTGTAGAGAATCGGACCGATGAAGAGCAGTCCGTTACCGATGGCCGTGGCGCCGAGCCAGCAGCCCTGCATCAGACCCTGCAGCTTCTGGGGTGCCACCTTCGAGACGAACGACAGTCCCAGCGGCGAGATGAAGAGCTCGGCGACGGTCAGAATCAGGTAGGTTGCCACGAGCAGCCACGGCGTGACGCGGTCGGCGACGGCCAGACCTCCCTGTGCCTGCACCTCGGCCAGTTTGGGAAGACCCAGAGAGCCGATGACCATCAGTACGTAGGCAAAGGCGGCGATACCCATACCGATGGCAATCTTCATCGGCGTCGAGGGCTCCTTGCCGCGGTTGCGCAGCCACGAGAAGACGGCAATGACCAGCGGCGTGAGGAAGACCACGCAGAAGGGGTTGGCCGACTGGAAGATTTCGGCCGTGATGGGCATTCCGAAGATTTCAAGACGCGTGTAGTCCTGGGCGAAGAGCGTCAGCGTCAGACCGTTCTGGTGGAACGAGAACCAGAAGAAGATGACGATGGCAAAGACGGCGAACAGCGCGTAGAGACGCTGCTTGATTTCGCGGGCGTCCTGCTGGATTTCGGCCTTCGAGGGGGTCGGACGGTTCTTTTCGGCAACCTTGGGGTCGGGCAGCTTCTTCTTGTTGGCCAGGAAAACCACCAGCGAGAAGAGCAGCGCCACGATAGCGACGCCGAATGCGTAGTGGAAGCCCGTGTTGAAGGCGTTGAGGTAGCTCTCGGCAAAGGCGCCCATGTCGGTCGGAGCACCGTTGAGGCTCACTTGGGCGGCCAGTTCGCTGAAGCGGCCGTCGACCACCTCGGGAGCCATCGAGCCGCCCAGATACTGGTGGCAGAGGGCCGAGAGGTCCGAGTTGTAGAGGTAGCCCTGCGTGCGCAGCCACCAGTTGCGGACGCCTACGGCAGCGAAGGGGGCGACCATGGCGCCGATGTTGATGAACATGTAGAAAATCTGGAAGCCCGTGTCGCGCAGCTTGGCGTATTGCTCGTTGTCGTAGAGCTGGCCGACGAGTGCCTGGAGATTGCCCTTGAAGAGGCCGTTACCGAAGGCGATAATCATCAGCGCGCCGATGACCATTGCTTTCGACGAGATGGTGGGGATCATCAGGACGGCGTAACCCAGCGTCATGACCACGATGCCGGCGGTAATCGTACCCTTGTAGTTGCGCAGGCGGTCGGCGATGAGTCCGCCCACCAGAGCCAGGATGTAAATCGAGGTGTAGAAGAACGAGTAGATTTTTCCGGCCTGCTCGCCGTCGATGCCGAATTTCGACATGAGGAAGAGCGTCAGGATGGCCATCATCGTGTAGAAGCCGAACCGCTCGCCGGTGTTGGCGAGTGCCGCGGCAATCAGACCTTTGGGTTGCTTGAACATAATCGTTTTTGCGTTTTAGGTTGTGTTTTGTAATTTGTTTGACGACAAATATAATATTTTTTTCACGACGGGCAATACCCGGCACAGCCGTTTTTAGGGTATTTTCATTGCCGATACCGGCCCAATCGGAGTCAAATGAGATTTTTTTTTTCGTATCTTTGAGAGCCCGTAATGCAGGCGGACATATTTTAGATGAAAGTGTTTTCGCACTTATCCTAAGCAGGAAATGTGGTAGTTTCAAGACTGAAGGATAGACGAACGGCACTCATTGCTTGTATAGATTATCGTGGGTGGTACGACATGCGCGTATGCTCTCCGTATCTATTCAGGTGTGGGGTATTTATCGTTTATTTCAGTCAAGGTCCTACCACAACCTCCTGCTTGATAGACGAATTGGCTCCACACTTTCTTTTTGTGGTAAAATCTCCAGGAGGGCCGGTGGAGAGACAACTCCAAATATCATGAACTACAAACATTTGGCCTTTGCTCTCGCGGCAGTGTCGCTGTTGGTGGGGTGCTCGGTGCATCGGCTTGATTGCCGGAAGGTATCCACCCGTCTGATTGAGCCAAACCAGGGTGCGCTCGTCACGCCGCTTATTGCCGACATGGAACTGGTTTCCGAAGAGAAAATCCAGCCCTACACCGAGGAGTTCGGACAGTTAACCTGTCAATAGCTCTCCTGCGTCGAGGTGTACAAGACGACCGCACTGCTCAATGCCGCAAAAAAGTATGGAGCCGATGTCGTTGTTGCCGCGACCATCGAGGTCGAGACTACCGATTCGGGCAATTTGAAGATTACCGTGATGGGATTCCCGGCCCGCTATACCAATTTCCGCATGGCAACCGAGAAAGATGCCTGGATGGTCGGCGTGCATCAGGTCATCAATCAGGGTAACGTCTCGCCCGTACTGCTCAAGGAAAACGAATAATCGATGGACGCGAAAGTTGAAATGAGTTCTACTGCTCCTGCTGTTGTGATGGGGGTCATCGACCTTTGTGCGAACTCCTGTATGCGTATACGGGTTTCGGCATTGTCTGTCATCGAGATGGAGGAGTGAAGGTAATTCCCGGGGGATATGGAGACGATGACAACGCTGTGCTATGGATTTTTTTCTGTCTTCGTATTCCGCCGGGTGTCGGATATCGGTTCTGATACCCGGACGGACCTTCGATTCCGGTCGGGCCTCGCCTTTCGGGCGGGGCCCGCTGCGTTTCCGGACGTCGTTTTTTCGGAGCCGATACGTGGAATACGTCGATTTTTTTGTTATATTTGTAGTATATCAACCGCACTATTTATTACTATGGAACAAACGTCGCGACACCTTCCGATGGTCCAGCGGGACGAGTGGCTTGCGCCCGTCGAGGATGAACTCCTCCGCCGTCGGGAACGCTACCTGAACCACATGAACGAGATTGAGGCTTCGGCCGGCACCATCGTCGACTATGCCAACGGATACCGCTACTTCGGCTGGCAGTGGGACGATGACCTCGACGGGTGGTGGTTCCGCGAATGGCTGCCCGGAGCCCACGACGTCTACCTCTTCGGCGACTTCAACAACTGGCAGCGCACCGAACTGCGGCTGAGCAAGGACAAGGCCGGCGTGTGGAGCATCTTCCTGCCGGCAGCCATGTACGGCGACCGCCTGACCCACGGTTCGCTCTACAAAATCCACGTCCACGGCGACAACGGCTGGCTGGACCGTATTCCGGCCTACGCCACGCGCGTGGTGCAGGACGATGCGACGAAGGATTACACGGCCCAGTTCTGGAATCCGGCACCCTTCGACTGGCGCGGCGACGACTTCGACATCGCCCGGGTGGGCAACCTGCTCATCTACGAGGCGCACGTGGGCATGGCCCAGGAGCGTGAGGGGGTGGGCACCTACCGCGAATTCACCGAGAAGGTTCTTCCCGTCATCAAGCGCGACGGCTACAACGCCGTGCAGCTGATGGCCATCGCCGAGCATCCCTACTACGGGTCGTTCGGCTACCATGTCTCGAGCTTCTTCGCCCCGACGAGCCGCTGCGGCACCCCCGAAGAGCTCAAGGAGCTCATCCGCCGCGCCCACGAGATGGGGCTGGCCGTCATCATGGACCTCGTGCATGCCCACTATGTCAAGAACCTCAACGAGGGCATTAACGAACTCGACGGTACGGACCACCTCTACTCGCTGCCCGGCGAGGCGGGATACCAGCCCTACTGGGATTCGAAGCTCTTCGACTACGGCAAGCGCGAGGTGCAGCACTTCCTGCTCTCGAACGTCAAGTACTGGCTCGACGAGTTCCA